>TARA_R110001592_G_scaffold349164_1_pt1:60000-155638 | contig 155638 bp, 122 predicted proteins | sample TARA_R110001592 | Tara Oceans TARA_R110001592 (sample SAMEA4398387) | marine metagenome | biome: Polar Biome; feature: [SRF] surface water layer (ENVO:00010504); material: water (ENVO:00002006), including particulate matter (ENVO:01000060) such as... | depth 5 m
ACAGTTTTCCAACGGTTCACACATTAAACACGTAGTAGCTGACAGACATCAGGGAATACGTTCTTTCAACAAAGCTCCCTGACCGAAATTTGTCTATCAGAGAGAAACGACGATGCTCTATCTTCTACTCAAATCTGGTTTATCACTGGCATTACTGTCCAGTCTGACCATTTCTGATAATAGAACCTGCGCTTCGAACAACCAGTCGCAGAACCTGCCGCTTCCTTCTGATTCACAATGCTGCCTGTCCCAGGATGCACCTGATCATTGCCCGGTCAGGCCAGCCTCAAGTGATGACTGCCAATGCAGTATTCACCAGGTCCTGGCGACTTCCAAAAGTCGATTACCCGTACCAGATACTGGAATTTCCACATCGCATGATTCCAGTCTGCCAGCTCCATTCGGCCTGAGTACAGTCGCTATATCCCACCATTTTCAGGCAAATTCACGCCCATTATATCTGATACACTGCGTCTGGATCTGCTGATCACCTGAAACCGCGTACTCATGTTTCATCCAATTTCAGCAATTCATTCACAGATCCACTCTAAAGGAGATGTCAGATGTTATCGAAAATGATCACTGCCACAATGTTGTCTGTCGGGCTGGGAATTACTGCCTCTGCTCATTCACAAACAGATACATCCAACTGTTGTCAACTGAATTTGACCTGTTGCGAACAAGGTCAAGCCTGTTGTATTACCTCTTCAAAAGCAGACTGCTGCCTGGAGGACCTGGCCTGTTGTGACCAGGCAGAACAATGCTGCCTGACAGAAACAACCTGCTGTGAGACAAAACTCTCCTGCTGCGAAACCGGGGGGAACTGCTGCATCGAAAGCCCCACCGCTAACAGCCCCCCGCAATAATACCTCCTGAAAAAGATAGATCGTTTCTATCTTTGAAAATGGTCCCCTGCAGACAGTTAGTCTGCGGGGGATTTTTTCTACCTGCCGGAGCTGCGCCCCTGCTCTGCAACTACAATCACCAAATCCCCCATCGTCCTGTATGTAATGAACTTGATAGCTAATAATGTTGCAGTTTCCGGGACTTTGTGGATGGCTGTCCCCTACTCTGCTACTTTCACTTTCTGCTTTGCCATTTCATGGAACTGTTTCCATGTAATGACCTCAATCCCCAGGTCCTTAATTTCTTTCATGACTTCCGGATCAGTAAAGACACGTCGATCTCCATCGCGGCGTGAGGAACTATGGGTAATATTCTGTAATTCCTGATTATCAATGCCACAATGAATAATTATCTGTGTCACCCCCGGTTTGAGTCCCCGCAGCTTGTCCAGATATGACTGTTTTCGCTTTCCATAATCTGGCTCGCCATAAAACTGAACCAGTTCATCCAGCACGGGCAGGCCGTTTTTCGAAAGAACCGCTTTGAGTTCTTTCGACTTCTCTGCAATCAGGCCGTACTTCTTCGGATCAAGATTAGCAACAAACAAGACAGGGAGCTGGTATTCAATTCCCAGATTCACATACATTTCCAGCAGATCAGGGCGGCTGACGACAGCCCCCATATGGGTATCGAGGTGACTTAAGGGAACACCAAATTTTTTCGCACGCTCGATCTGGGCTCGCAGCTCTTTTTCGGCGTCTTTTACATTGACATGCTGCATTACCTGCCCGACATTGTCCCAGAGATATTGTTCCTCGTCTAGCAGGCTGGGGACCAGATGACGCGAAGCAACTGGTCCCCAGCGATAATTTTTCCATTCCGAATTCAAAGTCAGATGAATGCCAAAATCCTGATCCGGATTCTGCTTTGCGTATTCGGCAAATTCTTTGAACCAGGGACAAGGCACCATTATGCTCGCAGACGAGACGATTCCTTTCTGCATGCCTTCTATCGTTGCCTGATTCACCGAATGCGACATACCGGCATCGTCCGCGTGAATGATGACGTAGCGTTTCTCCCCAGACTTTTTGTTTTCCGCCTGAACAGGCGCGACGCTGGCCAGAGCAATCACACAGAACCAGATCATCATCATTTGACGTTTCATAAATCACCTGAGGGAGTTACGGAAAATGAAATACAGAATTTGATGCCGCGAATTGAAAGCATTCGCTTGAATTCTGATATCAATCAGATCAAGCTATAAGTGGATTTGGATTGTTACCACTTCTCTATTCTACTTATCCTGCAAGGAACTACAAATGAATTGTACCTCTCTGAAACGACTTGCAGCCGTTTTGCTGATGCTGATCTCCGTGAATGCATTGAATGTAAAGCTGGCGCACGCAGAAATCAAACTTCCCGCGATTATCGGTGACAACATGGTCCTGCAACAGGGTCAGAAAAACCCGTTATGGGGTTGGGCCGAACCAGGTGAGAAAATCACCGTTACCGTCAACGGACAGACTCACTCTGCTACTGCAGATGACAATGGAAAATGGAAAGTCACACTCGAACCTCTCAAAGTTGGTGGTCCCTATGAAATCACGATCAAGGGAAAAGAGACCATTACCCTGAAAAATGTACTTTCTGGAGAAGTCTGGATCTGTTCTGGTCAATCCAATATGGCCTGGACCGTTGGATCATCCAATGATGCCGACCTGGAAATCATGACCGCCAATTACCCCAAGATCCGATTGATATCGGTACCCCAGGTTGGCACACAGGAACCCCAGGATAACTTCAAAGGTCAGTGGGAAGCCTGTACCCCTGAGACCGTCAGAAACTTTTCGGGGGTTGGGTACTTTTTTGGTCGGCAACTCTACCAGACATTGAATGTACCCATCGGCCTGATTGACAATGCCTGGGGTGGTTCTTCTGCAGAAGCCTGGGTGAATCGTAAACGGCTGGAAGATGAGCCTGCCTTTAAAGAGATTCTGGAAAAATGGGAAAAGACAGAAGCGTCCTACAACCATGAACAGGCTGTTACAGCTTACAATAAACGTCTGGATCAGTGGAAAGAATCAGTCAAAAAAGCCAAAGCAGCTGGAAAAGCCGCGCCTCGGCGTCCTCGCGCACCACGTAACCCGCTGACAGGTAATCATCGTCCGGCTAACATTTACAATGGCGTATTATACCCGACCATCGGTTACGGGATCAAAGGTGTGATCTGGTACCAGGGTGAATCCAATGCCAGCCGCGCCTATCAGTATCGAAAACTGTTCCCTTACATGATCCAGAACTGGCGTGACGAATGGAAACAGGGCGATTTCTCCTTCTACTGGGTCCAACTGGCAGATTTCCGCAACGAAAACCCGGAACCAGCTGACAGCGACTGGGCTGAACTCCGTGAAGCACAGACCATGACGATGGATGCACTCCCCAATACGGGTGAAGCCGTCATCCTGAATCTGGGTGAATCCTCTGACATTCATCCCAAAAACAAACAGGATGTCGCCATGCGACTGGCCCGCTGGGCACTGGCGAAAGACTATGGAGTGAAAGTCGTACACCAGAGCCCCCGTTACAAATCTATGGAAGTCAAAGGCAACAAAGCGATTCTGACCTTTGATCATGTTGGCGGTGGCCTCGATACCTTCGACGTGACAACTCCCATCGGTTTCACCATTGCCGGCGAAGACAAGAAGTTTGTCAAAGCGGATGCGAAAATTGTTGGCAGCAATAAAATCGAAGTCTGGAGTGATGCCGTTGCGAATCCAGCTGCCGTTCGCTACGCCTGGGCAGATAACCCCGTTTGTAACGTCCAGAACAAAGAAGGTCTGCCTGTCACACCCTTCCGTACGGATGACTGGCCTGGAATAACAATCAATAATCATTAAGCAATCTACTGATAATGCAATCACTAAATGCCTCAGGGAACAGGTTTCTCTGAGGCGTTTTTTGTAAGCTCTTGACGGTGTCCCGTATTACTGCAGCGTTTCCATCCGCCTGCAGGACTGAACTTCCCACACCTGCTGCTGCACATTCCCGCACTCCCGCTGCATAAAATGAACTTGACCGCTGCGCGCCACCGGCGATAAGCGTTGTTTTGGGTCGCGCGCGTATCCAGTTTACAGTGCACCGGAACACGCGACACTTGTTCGAACTCTTCACTATAAATGAGCCTGTTTTTTCCAGATATTCACTTGTCAAAACAACACCCGTTCCCAATGTATGCCTGCGGGTCGACGCACTTCGCAGGTTTTCGTCCCGACATCGTCTCAGCACCGCCAGACATCGTTCCCATATCAACACAGTTCGCCACATTTTACTGTTCATCCCCCTTGACCTCCCCAGGCCCTTCCACAAAATAATCCAACATGCAATCAAACCCGCTTCCCAAACCCCAAGCATCACCCCTCCCCTTTCGTGTCATTTCGTGTTTTTCGTGGTAGCAATACCAAACGACCGGGCGCCCCGGTCGACTCGCCCGACCGTGCTGATGCGATCATCCCCTGATCGGTTTCACATCGCATTATAAAAGAAGTGCCCCCACTCCCCGCAGATGAATAACCCGAACCACTATATACAGATCAGGGGGTAGCCCCGAATGTAATTCGGGGGTGTCGCAGACAACAGGAAACTGTCAGAGCAGACCTTCAAATAAGAATTGACTACCCCGATATAACACAAAAGAAAGGGTAGCCCCGGATGTAATCCGGGGTGAGCGCAGCGAACAGGAGGTCCTGGCGAATCCGCTCCCTCCACCATCGAACTTCCTCTACCCGCCGGGTGGCATCGGTCGGCCTGCCCGACAGTGCCTGTGCTCAGGGCCTCCTCCCCGGGTTCACCAGGCATTATAAAAGAAGTGCCTTCAGTATCTGCAGATGAATATCCCGAACCACCGGCAACAGGTCAGGGTTTAATTCAGAAATCTCATACAGGCCGGTTCACAACCATTTTTTCTTTTTAAAATAGGTCACCAGTACCACAGGTAATGTGATAAAAACCACCCACAGAAGCGGATACGACCATTTCCAGCGGAGTTCAGGCATGTATTCAAAGTTCATACCATAAATTCCCGCAATAAATGTAAGCGGAATAAAAATCGAGGCAAATACCGTCAGGATTTTCATCACCTCATTCATTTTGTTACTCACACTCGAAACATAGATATCCAGCAGGCCGGCCAGCATATCACGATAAGAGTCCACCGATTCTGAGATCCGCAGAACATGATCAAACACATCGCGAAAGTAGATATGCGTTTTCTCGCTGATCAGATCATGATCTGATCGCAGGATCGCTGACAGCAGTTCCCGCTGAGGTGAAGTCGAACGACGTATATTGATCAGTTCCCGCTTCAGATGCTGAATGGAAACCAGCGTATTTGAGGTGGGATCCGATAATAATTCTGCTTCAATTTCATCAATCCGCTCATCCATCGAGTCCAGCAGCACAAAATTCTGATCGACGATGCTGTCTAAAATCGCATAGGTCAGATAATCCGACCCCAGAGATCGAATGCGGCCTGTACTGGTACGGATCCGCTGAATCAGGGGAAGAAACAACTCGTCCTTCCACTCTTTGAAGGTAAAAACGAAATCATTGAATACCAGAATGCTGATCTGCTCGTAATCGACACTAAACTCACTCGACGCAACGTCCTCTTCTCCCAGGGAGAGACCTTTCAGAACGATATAGAGGTAATCATCGTACTCTTCGAACTTGGGCCTCTGGTGAGTATTGAGAATATCTTCCAGCACTAAAGGATGAATGTCGAAATATTTGCCGATCAGCTCGGTGATTTCGACATTTTTGAGTCCTTCCAGGCAGACCCAGGTAATCGAATCCTTCTCACGGAATTTGAGCAGATCCTCCACTGTTTCCACACTGGGTTCCTCGACATCAATCAGCCCATAGTCGATCACAGAAATTCGAGTATCTTCTTCATTAAAGTCGGCCACGTGGATCAGAGAACCAGGTGGCATACCGGCTTTTTTTGAGGTATTCCGATAGGCATCAATCATAGATATTTGCTCGCAGGAAAAGCGGTCATGATTCATTCGCACACCTGAAGCTGGTGAGACGAGAACGCAGTAACACTACCTGAGGGCTCTCCCACAGACAGTCCGAGCCAGATTTTATGACATCATGGCTCGGGCTGCGAGATCAGACTGATGCGGTACTGATCAAATCTCGAAGGAGTTGCCATCTTCCTTGTAGACCACCCGGTAGAGTTCTGTACGGCGGTCATTCCAGTTCTGCACACTGCCCGATTCACGATGCCGCCTTAACAGTTCGAAGTCGAGGTCATGAATAATCACGGTTTCGACGTTCGGATTACACTCCGCGGCCACGCCATCACTGGCGAATTCCATATCGGAGGGTGTAAAAATCCCTGACTGGGCATAGTGGATGTCGGCATTTTCCACAAAGGGCAGATTGCCTGTGCAGCCTGATATCGCTACGTACAGGTGATTTTCGACACAGCGTGCCTGGGCACAATGTCTGACCCGCAGATAACCGTGCCGCGTATCGGTATTGAAAGGCACGAAGACAATCTGTGCCCCTTTCTGAGCGGCAATCCGGGTCAGTTCGGGGAATTCAATATCGTAACAGATCTGGATGGCGATCGTACCGCAATCCGTTTCAAAGACTTCAACCCGGTTGCCTGAACTGACGCCCCACCACTTGCGTTCACTGGGAGTGATATGAATTTTATCCTGTTTTCCAATTGTTCCATCACGACCGAACAGATAGGACGAGTTAAACAGCGTGCCATGCTCGACAACAAACTGCGACCCCCCAATCACGTTGACATTGTATTTGACAGCCATTTCCGTAAAGAAATCGAGATACTGTGGTGTGAATTCCGCCAGACGTCGTGCGGCCTGCCCGGGACGAGTCGCCTCCACACAGGAAAGCAGTTGTGTGGTAAACAACTCCGGAAACAGGATGAAGTCGCATTTATAATCGGAGGCCGTATCCAGAAAGAACTCGCACTGCTGGGCGAACTCGTCGAAGCCTTTAATCGAACGCATCTGGTACTGCACGACACAGATCCGGATCGGTTCGACCGGATGATGAAAACGCCGTTTGGCACCCCGTTTATAGTCCAGATTCGTCCACTCCAGGTAGGTCGCATACCCGCAGGATTCGGTATCCGAGGGCAGATAATTAGGAATCAGCCCCTGCACGGAAAATCCATTGGCCAGTTGCGCTGTCAAAACCTGATCATAGATCGCCTTTTCTACAACACAGTCAATGTATTCACGGGCCGACAATTTGTCGGCGTGCAGATGGTATCCTGGAATCCGGCCAGCAATAATCATCTGGGTCAGATTTTTCTGACGGCAGAGTTCTTTGCGGGCATCATACATCCGCCGGGAAAGTTTCATCCCGCGAAAATCAGGGTGAACCATGATTTCGATCCCGTACAGGGTATCCCCCTTGGGATTATGATTGCGGATGTACCCGTCGTCGGCGACCGCTTTCCAGTTATGCCATTCCAGGCTGGGGTCAAATGTCAGAATCAGACTGGAAGACGAAGCCGCCAGTCGCCCATCAATTTCCACACAGAGTTGTCCCTCGGGAAAATGCTTGAGCTGGCTTTCAATATGCTCCCGTCCCCAGGTCTGCATGCCGGGAAAACAGAGCTGCTCCATCTCCACCAACGCATCAAAGTCGTCCATTGTTAAAGGGCGGACTTCGATCTTCCATTCAAAATCCTTCAGATCAAGTGGTTCCATTGATTTTCCTTAAGAGAAGCAGCTACAGGGACAGTGCACGAGATTATTATCGTCAGCACTCTTGATTTTGAACAGCCCCCAAAATCCTTTTCTCTGCGGTTGCCAGGAATACCCTTGCCCGAAATCCCTTCTTCAGGTCTCCGTAACAGTTTCTGTTCGGGAATCGCTCGCCATGTCCTCAAAGAGAGATTTCGTATCTCTGGCAGTTAATACAAAGATCGCCCAGGCTCCCAGAACCGTCCCCTCAGGAAAGATAATGCAGGTCACTGCGGCGCCCACGAGACAGGTCCGATAACTGATTCGCTTTAAGAGGCAGACCCCTGTTAAAAAACAGACCAGTGTAAAGGTAATCGAGACAATGAACATCCCCATTACCATGCTGTTCGCCATGGAATCAAATTGATCACTGCTTTCAGGTTTGGTTCCCTCGAGTGACGTCAGATTTGCTGTCATTTCAGAATTCGCTTTGAGCTGATCGCCAATATTCCTCAAAATCGCAAGATTGAATATAGAGATCAGACCCAGAACTAAAAACAGGGCTCCGATCAGATTCAACTGGCTGGCTCTGGAAGCAGTCATTGGGGGCACTCCTCTGTTCGCTGGGATGGGAGGTCTCAACGAGATATTTTCTGCTATTCAAGATAAAAAATCGTCTTCCGCGAGTAGATTCGGTGCTTCAAACAGAGGCTGGGCCTGTTTATCAAACAGGATCAGCAGCGTCCAGACTCCCAGAGCGGTCCCGATCGGGAACCAGATGCAGACCGCCGCTGATCCAATAATACAGACAGTCCGGCGGGTTTTCCGGTACAGGTTGATCCCGGTGACCAGTGTCATTCCGCCAAATAAAAGACCCAGGGTCCCCATAAAGCCATACATCAGATAAAGGGAGGGTTGCATGGTCTGTATCATCTGCCGGGGGTCGGGTCGATCCTGGCGTTTTGGAAAATCAATCTGCTCAAATGACTCCATCACTGACTGCATCATTACGTAATGGAGCGGCAGCAGCAACAGCCCCAACAGGCAGAAGCCAGCCAGAACCATGAATAACACTCCAGCTACTTTGAGCTGCTTATCGAATTTGTCTGTCTGTTTAGACATCCGTTACAACCTGACTTTGAAGTGAGCGAAAACGGGGTTTGCCACCCATTCTAAAATAACCAATGTAAAATCAAATCCAGTACCGATCCTGAAGCTGAACCTGATTGCTGTGAATCAGCCTCTTTCTGCAATGATTGCAGTTCCTCTTTTTCGGGGCGTCGGGCGACAAGCGGCCAATCATACAGGTTCTTGTGGTGGGTCAGGCCGGCAGGGTTTCGGGGCAACACAAATCCTGGCGGCTGTGCCATTCGTGGGGAATGCCCCGCATCAGCAGGGCACAGTCGAATTCGATCGTCCCCGGCGGAAAACGCTGGGGATCATCAAAGAAACTGGATGCGAAGGACTCTACCTGCAGCGGTTCCGCTTTCCAGTCCTGGCAACTTAATTCCAGCCCGTCAAAATGCCCGGCTCTGTTGCTGGCCGAATACCCCAGTGACCCCTGTTCGAAAAAGTCAGACGCTTCCTGCACAGTAGCGAAGATTGACGAAGCAGGTAATTCATCCGCGATGGAACCTGTCACCTGCATCCGGGCCTGACCATCTCTGGCCCGCATTTCGACCGAGAAATGGTCGTCCGTCTCTTCGACTGTAAAGCGGGCATGGTGATGGGTCCCCGGAAAAATGCGCCCTCCTGCCAGCGCATTCAGACAGGAATCCGTATCCCGACGATTAACATAGACTCCCTGGTGTGTCTGGCCGTCCGCTTCCCATTCGACGGCGAACCGGTGGGCGGCGTTTTCCGAACGAATTCCCCAGGAAAAGGGAGCACACCGCGGACGGACATTCGTCAGTCGAATAAGACAAACGCCACCAATGGCGTATCCGTGAATCAACTGGGGACGAAACGGGGCCGGCAGAACGCGGGCCATGGCTTCCGGATCAACACGGAAATTGGCCAGGATACGACGGTCAATCATGCCTTCAATCACGGGAATCTTCATTACCGGCTCCAGGAGAAATGAGAGTGAACTCCCCTACCAGTTCCAACGATACCCCATCTCCCGCCTTTCGTCAAAAATATTTTCCATGCGGAAGCAAACGGCGACATAGTGACTTCTACCAGTCCAGAACTGAAAAATGAGGTCATCAGTGGGAAGAGCTGCTTCGATTTCGAGTTAACGTCAAAGCAAGCCTTTGCGGGCATATTTTGAACGGCGACACAGTCGAATTATTGTTCGACATTTATTCTATGCAGTAAGCCCCTGACTGAAAGCAACTTAGATAGCTGGAATTTATTCAGCGGCCGCTGATTCTCCGGTGCCGGAATGGGAATTTGATTCCCGTTGATGGTGAGGATTCATCTTCAATTGTGCCGCCTCATCGCAGGGTTCGACAACGACCAGATTGGTTGAAAGCTCTTCCACAACCTGACCTTCCAGCCCGTCTTCCTCGCGTCGAAATCGCCTGATTTGTGAAGGTTTAGTTCCTTCAGGCAGCATTCCCAGGTTGCAGATCGGCTCACCCGGACTGATAGCCGGCAGAGTGGTCATCCCAATCACAACGGAATCAAAAGGGGCATACAGCATACTGCGTTCTCTGCCCAGCAGAGTGGTATTGGTCGCCAGTGGCTGATCTTTTTCGATAATGTCGCCCGGCTTGACATGGAATTTGAGGAAGCCCCCCCGCTCTGCACGGACCCACGTCGATTTATCCACGATGACCTGATAATCGGGAGATTCCGGCTCGCCATCCAGCATTTGCAGATCGCGCAGAACATTTCTGACCCCGCGCGCTGCAGACTCAACGATTCCCGGTTCGACTTTCCAGACTTCGCCACCTTCCATGATGATGGTCGGACAACCTGAGTTACAGGCTTCACGACGGAAGGCTCCTGCGGGTCCTTTACCATTCATAATGATTTCCGAACCAAAGGCTTTCGCCAGACGACTTACTTCAGGATTACTCAGATCGCCGCGGACATTAGGATAATTGGTGCGACGCACCGAAGCGGTATGCAGATCGATGCCATAATCGCAGCGGGATACAATTTCATCAAAAATGATTCTCGCCATGCGACTGGCAAGGCTTCCGTTTGCAGACCCCGGAAAAGAGCGGTTCAAATCGCGACGGTCAGGTAAATAACGCGAGTGTCGATCAAAGGCCAGAATATTGAGAACCGGAACCAGAATGACCGAGCCCCTCAATAGCTGGAAATCGACATCCTGAATCAACTCTCGTATCGCCCCCGTGCCATTAATTTCATCGCCGTGTAACGCGGCAGTCACAAATACCACCGGTCCGTCTTCCTCAGCACGTCGGATGTGTATGGGAATTTTGACATTCATACTGCTGTAGCTTTCGCTGACAGCCAGCTTGACGTCGCGCGACTGTCCAGCCGGTATAGATTCTCCGTTCCATTGATCGATTGGCTTACGTCGTCGCGGTTTTGTCATGTGTGTTGTCAATTCCTTCCCGACCGCGCTGACTCAGCGGTCTCCTTGACAGCGTCAGTCAGTACTTCTTCGGCCACGGGTAATTCGGGCAGATCCTGGACTTTCGGACGACGTTTTCGGCGTGTTTTTGAAGGAACCAGATCGCGCATCAGTTCCAGCTTACCAAAACAGAGTAATCGATCATGTGATTCCAGTTTTCGATCGGAACGGGGGTTGGGAATCACCGTTGTACCACGATAAAGGGTCAACACGTTAATGTCTTTATCACGCAGGCCAGATTCATTAATGGCTTTCCCCACGTATTCAGAACCTTCCGGAATATGAATCTCAGTCACACCATATCCACGGCTGACAGTCAGTCGCTGCCGCAGATCGATCTCCGGAAAATCGACCTGGGCCGAAATATAATCGACCACGGCACCGGCAATATCGAGCTGGGTACATTTCTCGATTCCCTCCAGGCCAGGTGAGGAATTGACTTCCATGATCTGTGGTCCATTTATCCCTTCCAGCATGTCAACACCGGCGACTCGCAGGCCCATAATCTGCGCTGCACGAACTGCTGTTTTACAATAGGTCTCATCCAGAATGACTGGTTCCGTCAGGCCGCCACGATGCACGTTGCTGCGGAACTCCTGGCCTTGTGCCACGCGTCGCATGGCTGCCACTACCCGGTCTCCGACGACGAAGGCCCGGATGTCACGCCCCTTGCTTTCGGCGACAAATTTCTGAATCAGTACATTCTGTTTCTGGTTCTGTAACAGTTCGATGATGGCTTCAGCCGATTTCACAGATTCGGCAAGAAGCACGCCAATCCCCTGGGTTCCCTCGAGAAGTTTGATTACTACCGGGGCGCCCCCCACGCGTTCAATGGCGGGCAACACGTCTTTTTTATCACGGACAAATGTCGTTTGCGGGATCCCGATCTGATGCCGACTCAGAATCTGCAGACTGCGGAGTTTATCTCGGGAGTTGGTAATTCCAGAAGAGGAATTCGCACAAAAAATATCCATCTGCTCGAACTGGCGAACCACCGCGGTTCCGAAATACGTAATAGAGGCCCCAATGCGAGGCAGCACTGCGTCATAATCAGAGATGGACTTCTGGCGGAAAAAGAGATCCGGTTCCGCCTGTTTGAGGTCGATGGCAAATTTGAGCGTATTCAAAACTTTGATCTGAAAACCACGTTGCTCTGCCGCTTCGCGCAAACGCCGCGTGCTGTAGCACCTGGGACTGCACGAAAGAATTGCAAGTTTCATGAAATATCCTTTTGTCGCCTGAATGGTTTTGGTTTGAACCCGTTAAACCGATTTTGGCTTTTTGACTTGTTGCGGCTTTCCACCATAATAAGACTTCCCGGCGTCGACTAAAAAGCGTCGACGAAATGCTTCACGACCGAGCAGCATTCGGAAGCCCATTTCATCGCGGTTGGCAAGCGTTAATTCGACGGGCCAGCTGACTCCCAGCAATTCGATATTCGTCACGATGACAGGCCGCAGACTGGCCTTTCCGCTGGAACTGCGTACAGAACGGAATTCAAAAATCCGGGCTTCTGCGACCACCACCTCGCGCGTTTTCCGTTGCACGGGATGGACCTTAAATTGAATCCATTTTTCATTGTCTCGCTCGAACTGATGCAAATCATAAGCATGCAGAGACGACGAACGGGCGCCGGTATCTACTTTTGCTTTAATGCTCTCAATTCCCAGATCCGGTAGACTGATCCACTCGCGCCAACCAATGACAGGCAGACCTGTTCTCCGTCTTTTTTCCTTCTGCAGTATTCTCGTCACGTGTGCTGCATGGCCTCCTTTGCTCTCTTTTCTCAGTTTCGAGATATTTAGTCTACATTAAAATACTTAGATATGCCAGTTCTGCAACACGATTTCGTCTATATCTGGAAGGCATCATATTTAAGCGTAGCGTCTCCCGGTCTATGATACCCGGTCCAAATGCCCCTGGAGACGCTACAGTAAAATGGAACACAGGCTAATCCGCTGTATCAGCTATCGTATCTGTGGCACGAACCTCTAATTGAAAATCTGAAAAAAAAACAGGCGATGCCTGAATCCGGCATCGCCTGTTTTTCATATTTTATGGTGAAATCTGATCGTATGACTATGGCTTGGGAGATAATCCAAAATCCATGGGAACAGAAGGATCCAGCTTGGGAGCATACTCGTAAGGAGCAGCGTACTGATATTTTAAAGGTGCTTTCGGATTGATGAGGTATTCATCATCGTTTCCAAAATTTGAGGCAGAAGGATACTTCGGGGTAAACGTCCGCGGAGGATTTCCCTGGGCAGGAGCGTTAATCCGTTCTGACCAGCCAAGCGTCACATCAACCGTGCTGACGGCCCCCTGTTCTCCTACCTGGATCACAGAAAGCTTAACGTCCTGACCTGGCTGCGCTTTGGCTAACAAGGAGTTCAACTGACGAACGGAAGCCAGACGATGGCTGCCGAATGACAGGATAATGTCGTACTTCATTAAGCCAGCCCGATCTGCAGGCGATCCGGGGGCCACGTGCATAATCACGACACCATAGCCCGGATTTCCGTCCAGATTCGTTCCCACGCCGGTCCACCAGTCAGGTGCACCATTCGTCAAATGTGCTGCCAGCGGACCGGAAGCATCTGTGCAAACCACGCCCAGTGTAGCTTTATAGTATTTCGCATAATGCTGATCCAGACGGGCTTTATGAGCATCACTCATCAGAGCAGCATACTTCTGACGCGCGGTCGAACCAGCTTGTTTTTTGACAGGTGCTTCTTGAGCCTGTGATTCATAATTCACGACCAAAAAGAGTGTGAGAAGACAAAGCAAGCCCTTGCTCGTTATAGACTTCTGCAGTTTCATCTTTGTAACCCTTTATCTCAAAATATGTACACGACACATGATATTTCTGGCTGCGGAGCTTCTCTTTTCAAGGCAACCCAACAATTGCCGCACTCAACGCATATACCCTATCCTAGCTTACGCATATACCTTGTCAAATACGGAAATCGAATTCTGATGATTATTTGCAACATCACCAGAAACGCTCTCTCACCTCAAATCATGCGTGATAGAAATCTGATACTCCTTATGGAACCAAAGCAAAAGAGCGTGTAAGCTGATTGAACAGTCTGCAGGACTTTCTAACTACGTGAAACTTTGCCCTGTCCTCACTTCATCCCTGCCTTACTGATAAAGAGAACTTTAATGACAACAATCCCAGCGCGCTCTTCCCTTCGTTTCTGGTTGATCTGTTCCCTGCTCGCATTCATGAATTGCCTCTGCTGGTCCGGACAAAGCTGGAGTGCCGAACAGAAGCCCAATATCCTGTTGATCGTCGCCGACGATCTGGGCTACAGCGATCTGGGATGTTTTGGAGGCGAGATCAAGACTCCCCATCTGGATTCCCTGGCTGCCAGTGGAGTGCGACTGACTCAGTTTTATAATACGGGTCGCTGCTGTCCCTCTCGCGGAACCATCATGACCGGTCAATACCCCCATCGGATCGGTCTGGGACACATGACGCGCAATCTGAATCAGCGCGGCTACCAGGGACACATCTCTGACGAAGCCATCACGGTCGCCCAGATCCTGCAGCAGGGAGGCTATCGCACATTCCTCTCCGGGAAATGGCACCTGGGAACCGAGGATCCAACCAAACTTGGTTTTGAAGAATTCTACGGGACACTGGTCAGTGCAAAAACGTTCTGGGACGTCAATCACTTCACCAGACTTCCCGCCTCCCGAGCGACGCACACCTATCCCAAAGGAGAATTTTATGGCACTGACGCGCTCGGCGATTACGCGATCGATTTTCTACGAATGGGAAGACACACCCCGGAACAACCCTGGTTTTTATACCTGGCCTTCAATGCGCCGCATTTTCCACTGCATGCCCCCAAAGAAGAAATTCTCAAGTATGCAGACCGCTACCATGCAGGCTGGGATAAAATCCGCGAGCAACGACTGGCACGTATGAAGAAAATGGGAATCGTACCACCGGAGACGAAGCTTTCTCCCCGTTCACAATACTGGGACTGGGGTGAAGCAGAGGCGCGAGTGAACCCGGCCTGGGATTCGTTGCCTTCAGACCGCCGAGGCGACCTGGCGCGACGCATGGCAATTTTTGCCGCGATGGTGGATCGTATGGATCAGAATATCGGGCGCGTCCTGACCAGTCTCAAACAGAACAATGAACTGGAGAATACGCTGATTATTTTCACTTCCGACAACGGGGCCTGTGCAGAATGGGATCCCTATGGATTTGATATCCGATCCAGCCGCAATAACACGTTATACTGGGGCGATCAACTCGATAAAATGGGCGGACCGGACACGCATCACAGCGTCGGTTCCGGCTGGGCAAATGCTTCAAATACCCCCTGGAGACTTTACAAACATTATAACCACGAAGGGGGGATCGCTTCGCCTGGCATCGTGCACTGGCCTGCACAGATTAAGCAGCAGGGCACCATTGTTTCGACTCCCGCACATATTATCGACATTGTCCCCACACTGCTGACAGCCGCACAAGTCGATTACCCCGCTCAGTGGAACGGCTTGAAAACGATCCCCCTGCCCGGACAGAGTCTATTCATCCCCATCAACAACTCTCCTCAGACCGAACGCACGCTCTACTTTGAACACCAGGGTAACCGGGCCATCCGGGAAGGTCGCTGGAAGCTCTCCGCTCTGCGCGACGGACCGTGGGAACTCTATGATATCTCAGTCGATCGTACAGAACTGTATGATCTGGCCGAAAAGCATCCGGAGGTCGTAAAGCAACTCGACCAGAAATGGCAGACCTGGGCCAATGCGAATTTTGTACTCCCTTTCCCCACAGATTACCGCATCGATTATCTGGCACCGTTGAAGAAATAGTATTCCCAGCAGAAACAAAAACAGAGCTGGCTAACATTAACCAGCTCTGTTTTATGGTGAATAGATAAGTTCAATAGTTGAGCAGTGATTACTCGCTGGCAGAAGTACTGGAAGACTTATCTTTGTCCTTCTGAGTAATTCTGACCATGAGCCATTGCTGAGTCTCATCTTTACCGATGTGCACCAGCAGTGGCGCTTCGTCTTTGGTCAGGTTATAGATGCCTGTATCATAGACGGTATTTTTGTCATCACCGACTGTCCAGGCGGCCCGTTGTGTTTTCTTATCCACGGATCCCTCGACCTGCTGAGTTTTATTGGTCTTGGTATCGGTGAAATTACCCCGGATGATGCCTTGCGCATCAACGGCCAGTTCCACAGTGGAATCAGGCTTGGTCTGCCCACTGGGTGAGAGAGCGAACACACCGAGCGGCATCCAGTCCTTCTGATTGCTGACATCCGCGGCAGCGCCTTGTGACGCCAGCTGACTGGCCTGCTGGGTGTATTCTTCCGCAGATCCAACGTCCTGGTTGTTCACGTAAACACTGTTATCCTGGTAGACCACGTTATTGCCATAGTCATAATAGAGGGGCTGCGAATTGGCTAACGTCAACCAGGCCATCATCGAGTTCCAGGTGCAGGCACTCCAGGCATAACCAGCTGGCCAGCCGGGAACGTACCAGACTCCCGGATGCGCTGCATACCAGCCGGGATAATACATCCCGTACCCAACAAATCCACCGCGAATCACGGCACCATGATAATAGCGGGTTGAAGGAGGGACATGCACAAATCCGGCAGCATAGCCTCCATTTGGTCCTCGAACCACACCACCAGCCGTACCGCCTCCATTGGGTCCGCGAACAACACCGCCCGCGGCTTTTCCACCATTGGGTCCGACAACACGACCACCGGCAGCGCTGCCACCATCCGGGCCGACAACACGGCCTCCCGCAGCGGTTCCACCATCAGGACCAACGGCTCTACCACCGGCAGCAGATCCACCATTGGGACCAACAACACGTCCCCCGGTTGCACTACCGCCGTTCTTTCCATCGATTGAGCCGCCAGCTGCGTGACCGCCATTCGGACCGATGGCACCGCCGCCAGTAACGGTATTTCCGCGCCGGCCAGTATAAGAGCCGCCAGCTGCGACACCACCATTCGGACCATGGTAAATATTACCAGATCCGGAACCGGAGCTGATGGAACGATTGATCGTATCACGTCCGGTAAAGTCCTGCACATGAGGATGAGAATTGGTCACCGCATTGTGCCCGGCATCAGAGGGCAGACCCAGGAAATTATTTAATCCCTGTTGAGTGGGTCGCTTGTTGAAGTTCATATCCCCGACATTCAGTGAACCCGAATTCCGAAATCCTCGGTCTCCATTACCGCCGAGCTGGTTTAAATTTCCCCGATCGAAATTATTTCTCCCAGATTGCTCAAACGAGCGGGCCTCATTTGAGAATTTGGAGTCGAATCCGCTTTGATCATTAAAACGGCTGGTCGTATCAAATCGACTGCCGTAATTGGAAAAGCGACTGCCGTCAAAGCCACCGCTTCCATTAAGACCGTTACCCCCTAAATCGCGACCGCCTCCATAGCCGCCTGCGCCACCAAGTCCACCGGCACCACGGAAATCACCACCGCCAGCACCGCCGAAACTTCTTCCGCCGCCACCAAAGCCACCACCGGCTCCGCCGAAGCCACCTCCGCCGCCACCAAAGCTCCTGCCGCCTCCGCCGCCAAAGCCTCCTCCACCTCCGCGGAATCCACCGCCACCAAAGCCGCCACGAGCCCAGGTTTCAGAAAGTTCAGGATTGAACAGGCAGACCGCCGTAACCGCCATCAGTGTGATGATTAATCTCATATCTAATATCCCCAAATTCAGAATTTTGTCAGTATGTATTTTGAAGAGCCTGGTTCGCGGAAATTAATCTCTCCTGGAGACCACTTCGAGTGCATCTGGAAATTCAACGCCATTGACGAAACGATTGACTGACTGCCAGCGACAACCATGATCATCAATTTTCGTCACAATATTATTAGCGCTCGTGAGCATGCCATTTGCCATCACACCACGGGATTCGATCGCCCATCCGCCATCGACGGGCATCCAGATTCCGATCGCATGACTGCCATCCGCATTGAATGTCCACGACATGATATCGCCACTCAATGGATCAATTCCGATGATTTGAACGCCAATCTGCTGCGATTTTTTTCCAGTTGTCGTCACAAAAGTTCTTTCGATGAACTTTTTCCCCGGCATCCAGCGATAAATGGTCTTCAATATGACACCTTGATCCTCGGTGGTCCAGGTTCCAATCAGCCATTCCAGATCCTTCAGGTTAATTTGCGACGCTGAAGGTGAAGCCACCGATTCATTAACGCTGACCATCTTCCATTGACCATCCTGTTTCATATGGGTCGCGGTATATCGACTGTAAGCTGGGGGAGCTTCCGGGCCAGTCACAACGGTCCGCCCTTCTTCGATCGCCAGCTGATCACCGATTTCGCGTACCGCATCGACGGAGATCTGAATTTTCGCATCTTTGTTGTTTTTGAAGTATTCCGTATACATTTTCTGAATCTCAGCGCGACCGGCCAGGCGTTTTCCACTGCCATCGATATATTCCCCCTCGGGAGCCCAGAATCCAGCAACTTTTTCGGCATTCCCTGCATCAAAAGCCTGTTTAAACTTCTCAGCCACTTTCTTGACTGCTGTTTCAGCATCGGTGGGAGAGGGGGTTTCCTGAGCTTCTGCCGCTGCAGGCTCCCCATTTGAAGTGAGCGGAGTTCTCTGAAACTGCGCCTGCAGAGCAGCACTGTCCAGCATGAAAAATAACGAAAAAGCAAATACGGTGAGACCCGAGCGGGTCAATCGCAGTAGAAGATTCATTCTGACATCTTTCAGATATTGTGTTGAAATTCGCTTGCATTGTGAGAGAGTCAACAGACTGCTCCAGAAGCCACAGCCCGAGGTTTTATTCTATTCCTGTCTATTCAATATTGCACGCATAATTTATGATCTCTTTCAGAAAATTCATGAGCTGTTAAACGTAACGAAAACAATATTCGCTCGACTACCAGATCCCCTGATATTGGCGCCTGTTTGATCACACTGCTGATGAATTCATGCAATGACTGTTCTCCTTCTCACTGAGAGCAGTAAGCAAAACGATTCAGCAACAACAGATCAGTGAACCCGAATTTGTTACTTCAGAGCCATCAGCACCTTTGTTATTAAGAATCATTGATGCTTCATCGTCTTAAACAACTTGCTCCCCTGGCTGTCATTGCTGTTTTCATGGGAGCAATCTGGCTGCTGTCCCGGGAATTAAAGCATTACAATATCCATGATATCCGCAATGCCATTACCCACATACCGGCCTGGAGACTCTGGGCGGCCGGCGGCCTGACAGTCTTGAATTACCTGGTTCTGATCGGCTATGACTATCTTGCCGTCCGCGCGATACAGCATCCACTCTCCCTGGGAAAAATTTCACTCGCTTCGTTCACCGGTTTCGTAACCAGTTATAACTTTGGCGCTGTTCTGGGAGGAACTTCGGTCCGATATCGCCTGTATTCCGCCTGGGGACTTTCGGCGGTGGAAATTCTGCAGCTGGTCATCATGCTGGGTACTACATACTGGATTGGTGTATTTGCCTTAGCGGGAATCGTTTTCGTTTCCCACCCGTTTCCGATCCCCGCTTCATTACACTTCCCTTTTGATAATGTGCAGCCAGTCGGGTATATCCTGCTGACTGTCGCCGCCTGTTACACTTCGCTGACGTTGATTCGTACCAAACCAATCAACGTCAAAGGAATTCAGTTGAAACTTCCCGGCACGGGGATGACTTTACTGCAACTGGCTGTCTCTGCCATTGATCTGATCCTGGTTGCATTCATTGTATATACGCTGCTGGCGGAAGACATTTCCATTGGATACGGGGAATTTCTGGGAATCTTTCTGATGGCCACTGTGACGGTAGTCCTGTCGCACGTGCCTGGCGGAATTGGTGTTTTTGAATTAGTGATGCTGACTCTCCTGGCATCTCCCGATTCAGGAAAAATCCTGGCCGGCCTGCTGGTATTTCGAGTGATTTATTATCTGATTCCCCTGTTTGCAGCAGTCATACTCCTTGGCTTGCATGAACTGTCTCTCAATCGAGGCCTGGCATCACGCGTGATGCAGGAAACAAGCCGCTGGTCGACAGCCATCGCCCCTCTGATTCTTTCCGGGTGTACGCTGCTGGCCGGAGCCGTACTGCTGTTTTCCGGAGCAACACCGATCGTCACCGCCCGCATTGGATCTCTGCAACAGACGCTCCCACTGCCTCTCATTGAAGTTTCGCATTTTCTGGGAAGCTTAACGGGGGCCGCCCTGCTCGTCCTCGCCCGTGGTCTGCAGCGTCGACTGGATTCTGCCTGGTGGCTGATTACCTCTCTGTTGAGTGTCGGAATTGCAGTCTCTCTGATGAAAGGTTTTGATTTTGAAGAAGCGATCCTCCTGAGCGTGCTGCTGTTCGCATTATTGATCAGTCGCAAACAGTATTATCGAAAAGGGGCTTTGATCCACGCCCGTTTCAGTCCGGGCTGGGCGGCGACCATTCTGACCATCGTGATCTGTTCGATCTGGCTGGGCCTGTTTGCTTATCGACATGTCGAATACTCAGACGAACTCTGGTGGGCTTTTACCATCAAGGGTGATGCCTCACGCTTTCTAAGAGGCAGCGTCGGCGCGATCGCTATCATCCTGCTGTTTGCAATTTCCAGACTGGTGGCAGCCCACAAACCTCGCACGCTGCCACCCACTCCCGCTGAACTGGATGCGGTGAAACAGCTGGTCCTGTCATCGCCTCAGACCTCTACGCAACTGGCACTGCTGGGCGATAAATCACTACTGTTTAATGACCGGCAGACGGCCTGCATCATGTATGGCGTACAAAAACGTTCCTGGATTTCACTCGGCGATCCTATCGGGGCAGACACAGAACGGGGAGAACTGATCTGGCAGTTCCGGGAACTGGTCGATCGTTATGACGGCTGGCCCGTCTTTTATCAGGTGAAACCGGAGAATCTTTCACTGTACCTGGATCAGGGACTGACAATTCTCAAACTGGGGGAAGAAGCCCGGGTCCCGCTGGATTCATTTGACCTGCAGGGCGGTAAGCGTCGCAAGTTGAGACAGGCCATCAATCATTGTGAAACAGAACAGTGTGAATACTCCCTGATTCCCCGTGATGGGGTACCGAAAATTCTCGGGGAACTCAAACAGATTTCTGATGCCTGGCTCCAGGCGAAAGAGATCAGCGAAAAAGGCTTTTCACTCGGCTACTTTGATGAAACCTACCTCAAGCAGTTTCCGATTGCCATCGTTCGACAGCAGGGACGGATCATTGCGTTTGCCAATGTACTGGAGGGTACCGGCAAAGACGAACTCTCTGCTGACCTGATGCGACATATCCCCGAGGCACCGCCGGGAGTCATGGAATATCTATTTGTGGAATTGCTACTCTGGGGCAGGCAGCAGGGTTATCAATGGTTCAATTTCGGTATGGCTCCCCTGTCCGGTATCGAAAATCGTCCCCTGTCCCCTGTCTGGAATCGAACGGCCAATTTGATTTTTCGTTATGGCGATCATTTCTATGGCTTTGAGGGATTGAGAAGTTATAAAGAGAAATTCGATCCCGTCTGGACACCCAAATACCTGGCGTCACCCGGCGGAATGGCATTGCCGCAAATATTGTCTGATGTTGTCGCGATCATTGCAAAAAACCAGTCAAATTCAAACCGGACCTGATACCATGGACCACTGGGATAAAATCGAAGGTTCTCCTGTAAAGCTGGGGGAAACCTGGGTTCCTTCCGAATACGCTTATAATTTTGCCATCTATTCCAAACATGCAGAGCGGGTTTCCCTGCTCTTTTTCGCCGAAAATGATCTGTATCATCCGGTTCATGTTTATCATTTTGAACCTCACCGCAATAAAACAGCTGAAATCTGGCATTGTCGAATCCCGGCCGTCAATATTCGTCCTGCTACGTATTATGCCTATCAGATTGAGGGCCCCTCTCCCGAAGCTCCTTATGACTGGCATGCGTTTGATTCTGAAAAACTGCTCTTTGATCCGTATTCACGAAATATCTATTTCCCGCCCGACTTTGACAGAGAGGCTGCCTGCCACCCCGGAAGCAATATGGGTCGCGCTCCGCTCTCGGTTCTGCAATCTATCGAATGTGCTTTTAACTGGGACGATGATCAACCGGTTCACCATACCTCTAATTTAATTATCTATGAGATGCATGTGCGTGGCTTCACAAAGCGGGATAACTCGGGCGTAACCGAAAATGCCCGGGGCACCTTTGCAGGAGTCATCGAAAAAATCCCCTACCTGCAGGAACTGGGAATCACAGCGGTCGAACTGCTGCCCGTTTATCAGTTCGATACTCAGGACGGCAATTACTGGGGCTACATGCCTCTCGGGTTCTTCGCACCGCACGATGGATACTGCATGTCGGAAGAGACCTGTGAACGACACATTGAATTTTGTGAAATGGTGAAAGCCCTGCACCGCGCCGGAATCGAAGTCATTATAGATGTCGTCTACAACCACACAGGCGAAGGAAACGAGAATGGTCCGACCTACAGCTTCAAAGGCATTGATAACACGACCTATTATTCATTGACAGGCAACCCGGAATCTCAGTTCGCCAACTACTCGGGAGCGGGTAACACCCTGCACACCGCCAACCGTGCCGTGCGCAAAATGATTGTCGACAGTCTGCAATACTGGGTGAAAGAAATGCACGTCGATGGATTTCGTTTCGATCTGGCCAGCGTACTCACCAGAAAAGCAGATGGCAGCATTGAAGACACGAACCCGACGACACTCGGGCAGATCGGATCTGATTCTTCGCTGGCAGGCAGACGATTCATTGCAGAACCCTGGGATGCGGGTGGCGCTTTTCAGCTGGGCTCACGCTTTCCCGGTCATCGCTGGATGCAGTGGAATGCCGCCTATCGGGATACGCTGCAAAAATTTGTCCGAGGCGATGAGGGACAGATTGCGGACCTGATGACGCGACTGTACGGCAGTAGTGATCTCTTCCCGGATGACTGCCTGCATGCACTCAGACCCTACCAGAGTATCAACTACATCACTTCGCATGACGGCTTCTCCCTGTACGATATGGTGTCATTCAATCAAAAACGCAATTGGGAGAATGGTCAGCACAACGAGGATGGAACTCACGATTACAGCTGGAATTGTGGCTGGGAGGGATCTGACGCCCCCGAGGACATTCTCAAATTGAGAAAGCAGCAGGTCAAAAACTTTTTCACCCTCCTGATGGTTTCCAATGGCACCCCCATGTTTCGCATGGGCGATGAATTTCTGCAAACCCAGGGAGGAAATAACAATCCTTATAATCAAGACAATGAAACCAGCTGGCTGGACTGGAGTCGTCTGGAAGCGAACCAGGATATGTTTCGATTCGTTAAACTGCTCATCGCGTTTCGCAAAACCCACTCGTCGTTGTGTCGTTCCCATTTCTGGCGGGAAGACATCAAATGGTATGGCGTTACGCGTTATGTGGACCTCCAGCCTTCTGCCCGAACTCTCGCTTTCTGCCTGCATGGAAAAGAAGAACTGGATGCTGACATTTATGTGATGATTAACGCTGCCGCCAATACCTGCTGCTTTGGAATACATGAAGGTACTCCGAAAGAATGGAAATGCGTCGTAGACACGGCACAACCCAGTCCGCAGGATATTCTGGAATCAGGCAACCTGGGCTCCATTACAAAAGACACGTATGACGTGCAGGCACGTTCTGTCGTAGTACTGATCCGACAGACAGGTTAAAATAGATTGCGTACAGAATTCATGCGAGCGGGTTCTCAACAAATCAGATGAGGGGAGCACTATGGATGGGATTGCTGAAGTCTTTGGTGGAGTCATGATTGTGTTTGTGATCGTAATCTTTTCACATCGCTATCGGAAAAACAAAGCGAAACGGGATGTGAACGAAAAAGCAGATTCATCTTGAATCATCAGGCTGAGATTTCTATGCTGCAGAATCGCGCCCTCTGAAATGGCGATTCAACAACACCAGTTTTACAGGAGGTAACACGCAGTGATCGAATCCCACACCCCTCTCTCCGGATCACAAATCAGAACACGGTGCTGTATTGTCGGCGGAGGCCCGGCTGGTCTCTTTCTGGGTTATCTGCTGGCCCGCGCGGGTGTGGAAGTCATTGTCCTGGAAAAACACAAAGATTTTCTGCGTGATTTTCGTGGCGATACCATTCACCCCTCTACGCTGCAGCTGTTGTTTGAACTGGGGCTGTTGGATGAGTTTCTGAAAATCGCTGACAAGCACTTTGAATCTCTGAACCTGAACTTTGAAGGCCAGCAGATTCCCGGACCTTATTTCACGCATCTCCCAACCGAATGTAAATTTATCACCTTTGCTCCCCAATGGGACTTTCTGAACATGATTGCCAGTCATGCCAGTGAATATCCCAACTTCCATCTTCATCTGCAGGCCGAAGCGAAACACCTGATTCGGGATGGAGAGCACGTCATTGGGGTCAAAGTAAATGGACTGGAGGGGGAATACGAAATCTTTTCCGATCTGGTTGTAGGCGCCGATGGTCGTGGTTCGCAGATGCGGATTGACGCCGGCGTCGAAGTGATCGAAAAGGGAATTCCCATTGATGTCCTCTGGTTTCGAGTAGGCAAACAGGGAGACATTGATGACAACACGCTGGCACGGATTAAACAGGGCCGCATGCTGATCACAATCGACCGCGGAGACTATTTTCAGGCAGGCCTGATTATCCATAAAGGTTTTTTTGATGAAATCAAACAGGAAGGGCTGGAAGTCTTCCGTAACAGAATTCTGGATATCCTCCCCGATCTGGGAGAGGGAGTCGCAGAAATCGACAGCTGGGACAAAGTCAGACTCTTAACCGTGCAACTGAATCATATCACCAACTGGGCACAACCGGGCCTGTTATTGATTGGAGATGCCGCCCATGCGATGTCTCCTGTCGGCGGAGTCGGGGTTAACCTGGCGGTACAGGATGCCGTCGCCACTGCCAATCTGCTGGCTGATAAACTGTACGCGGGAGTGGTTACATTGGCCGATCTGCAAGAGGTACAAAACCGTCGTGAACGGCCAGCATTGAAAACACAACGCATGCAGGTCTTTGCCCATCAGCGCCTGTTTGGAGGGCACTCTGCCCCCGGTAAACCTGTCTCGATCTCCTGGGGCCTCAGAAAATTTGCCAGGCTATTGGCCCCGATTCTTAAACGAACCGCAGGCAAACTGATTGGTCTGGGATTCCTGCCCGAGCATATCCAGACCCCGGAACGGGCAGCCAAAAACAGAACTCCTGTTGCCCCATAATTGTTCAGAGCCGGTTTCGTAAAAAGAAAACCGGAAAGATTCTGCCTTTTTGTTTCCCGCATTGTTAAAATGAAATCTGGTCTGGATGACTTTTACCAGATCAGATTTATTGAAACGAGGTACCAGGAAAAGCAGCATGGGTAGATTCTGTTTCCGTAGTTTGATTCTGACTCTGGTGATTCTGACTCTGGTATTGTCTGTTTCCGTCACATCCCAGGCGGATGAACAGCTTGATAGTACGACTCAGATCAGAAATGCGATCCAGAGATCCATTCCCCTGATCGAAACAGCGTCGGCGGGATCAGCACGCGAACGAAAATGCTTCACCTGCCATAACCAGGCCCTCGCTGTTCTGGTTCTGGATGAAGCCCGCCAGCGGGGATTCAATATCGATCCAGCGAATTTTCAGTTGCAGGTAGACCATACAGCGAAACATCTGAAACGAGGACTGGAAAACTATCGTGCCGGCAAAGGACAGGGAGGCGGCCCTGACACTGCCAGCTATGCGTTGTGGACACTCGAAATAGCCGGACAAAAGCCGGATGAAGTAACGACTGCAGTCACGGGTTACCTGCTGGCACGTGACAAGGGGCGTCCGCACTGGATCCGTAATTCCACCAGGCCCCCTTCCATGTCTTCAGACGCCAATACGAACTATTTTGTCATCAGGGCACTGCAGACGTTTGGCAGTGAATCTCAACAACCGGAAATCAAAGCCCGCATCGCAGACGCCCGGCAGTGGCTGCTTGATCTGAAACCCGCTTCCACAGAAGAACGTGTGTTTCAACTGCGCTGCCTGCAAACCCTGAGTGTTGACGACGCGGTCCAGCAAACTTCCGTAAATGAATTATTGAAGCAGCAAAACGCGGATGGTGGCTGGTCCCAACTGCCGGAGATGCAGAGCGACGCCTACGCAACGGGCACTGTGCTGGTAGCATTGTTACGTTCTCATCTGATTGATGGGGACCAACCTGCGATCGGAAAAGGCATTCAATATCTGGTCGATACACAACAGAACGATGGCTCCTGGCATGTAATCAGCCATGCAAAACCATTTCAAACTTATTTTGAAACCGGTTTTCCCTATGGAAAAGATCAGTTTATCTCGGTCACCGCCAGCAGCTGGGCCACTGTGGCTTTGTTACTCACTCAGCCAAAAGTGGATTGACAGCAAGTTTTCCCGTTCCACTGATACTGCTTATTCTGATATAACCACAGCCTGAGCATTTCCCGTAGAAAAGTATCGTGAAGTGAGTGGCGTCTCATCTCCGTTAAACCCCTATCATATCAGAGGGCTGACTGACCATGTTTGAACGTATTTCGAATGGCTGGGCGTTATCGAAACAGAGCTTTCGAGTCTTGATGCTGGATAAAGAACTGTTGCTGTTCCCGATTATGAGTGGGATCTCCTGCCTGCTGGTTTTAGCCAGCTTCGCCTTACCGCTCTGGGACAGTAAATACTTCAACACGATTATGAATGACCAGCAGGCGCCCCAGGATCCTCTGGCGTACGTGATTTTATTCGCCTTCTATTTTGTCAATTATTTTGTAATGATCTTCTTCAACTCAGCCCTGATGGCCTGTGCGATAATCCGTTTGAAAGGTGGTAACCCCAACGTAAGTGACGGTTTTAATGCCGCGTTAAATCGACTGCCTCAAATCGCAGGCTGGGCACTGGTCAGTGCGACGGTTGGCTTTATCCTGAAAATGATCGAATCCCGCTCGGAACGCATCGGACAGATCGTCGCCGGCCTGCTGGGCATGGCCTGGTCGATCACCACATACTTTGTCATCCCGGTACTCGTCGTCGAAAAAAAGAATCCCTTCGAAGCCATGAAACGCTCTGTCAGCGTATTACGCGAAACATGGGGCGAATCGCTGGTTGCCAATTTTGGAATCGGTGCGATCATGTTTCTGATCATGATTCCGGTTTTCCTGATGATGGTCGGCGGCGGCATGTTGATCGCCACAGGAAATGCCCTGGCGGGGGGAGTTCTCATTGGATGTGCCATCCTGTTGATACTGTTGATCTCCCTGGTTTCCTCTGCAGTACATGCCATCCTGATCGCCGCGATCTACCTGTTCGCAGCAGAAGGTGAAGCTCCAGCACAGTTTGACCAGACCCTGATCGCACACGCCTTTAATCGAAAATAAGCCGGTAAAGCAGTCGCCTGTCAGAATTCCCTTGAAGTCAGCCCGTTTCGGCACTTATGATCAAGTTGATCTTTTTGCTCCCACTGATTTTCTGCCGAGGACTTCTCAATGGCATTGCGTGTTCTATTACTGATTTGTCTCTCTTATCTGTCGACTGCAGTCTCTGCCGCAGAGCCTGATATCCAGCTACAGTTAAATCCGGTGATCTATCAGCGACATATCTCGCGTATGGGGAAACAGGGTTTCGCAGCAACTGACTTGAGTGTCTATCCAGGCCAGCGATCAGAACGATTTGCCGTTCTGGGAATCAAACAGCCAGAATCGAAAGACTGGAAAGCCTATCATGGGCTGGATGAAAAGCAGCTGGACACCAGGCTGAAACAACAGGCTACCGAGGGATACCATCCGCTGGTCATCAGCGGCTACGAGAAACGGGGGGAACCACGGTTCGCCATCATACTCACCAAATCAGCGGCAGCAGATTCAATCCTCAAACACTCCCTTCCCGGCAATCAACTCCAGTCCACTCTGAAATCCTTAAAAGAAGAGGGCTACGCGCCATGCCAGTTGGACGGGTACACTGTCAACGATCAGACTTTTCATGCAGGCGTCTGGAAAAAACAAAATGACAGCGTCTGGGAAGCCACCTGTCAGATTCCGTTAAATCAGTTTCAGAAAACCTTTGATGATTACACAACGAAAGGATTTCGGCTCGTCGACCTGTGCGGTTTTGTTGAAAATGGGACGGTCATTTATCATGCCCTCTGGTCGAAAGCAACTGGCCCTGAATGGATATGTTATTATCATCTCTCACCGGATGAGTTCCAGAAAACCAATCAGAAGCAGCTCGCCGAGGAGTTTCAGCTCACCAGTCTCGACGCGTATTCCCTGGATAATCAACCATTTTTCGCAGGAATCTGGGAGAAAGTTGAGCCGGAGAAGCGTGTGGAATTACCGCTCTGGAAATCACCGGACGCGATTCCGATGACGGGTCTGGACCAGAAAGAGTTAGCGTCACTCGATCAATCAATCAAAGACTTCATGATGTTGCATAATCCTCCGGGAGTCGCTGTCGCCGTCAGTTATCGCGGTCGGCTCGTCTATGCACGCGGTTTTGGATATGCAGATAAAGAGACCGAAGAACTGGTGCAGCCCGACAGTCAGTTCCGCATTGCAAGTATTTCCAAACCCATCACCGCCGTCGGCATCATGAAACTGGTCGAACAAGGTAAGCTTAAGCTCGACAGCCGCGTCTTCGATATTTTAAAACAGTATCGACGTTCGCTTTCGCAGAAGGAAGTTGACCCGCGACTGAAAGACATCACTGTCCAGCAGTTACTTAATCATACCGCGGGCTGGGATCGGGAAGAATCTTTTGATCCGATGTTTCGTTCGATCACTTTTGCAAAACAGGTGGAAAAACCCGCGCCCGCGGAAATCGATGATATTATTCGTATCATGCTGAAACAGCCACTCGATTCTAAACCAGGTGAGCGCTATGCCTACTCTAATTTCGGCTACTGCTTACTGGGGCGGGTCATAGAAGAAGTCAGTGGCCAAACCTATGAAGACTACATCCAGCAGACAATCTGCAAACCGCTTCACATGAACGAGACACAACTGGGGAAAACGCTTCTCGAAGATCGCAGCGAGAAAGAAGTCAAATACCACAGCAACCTGCGGGGAAGTTCGGTCTTTGCTGCCAATTTGCGAAAACAGGTCCCTTCCCCCTACGGTGCCTGGTATCTGGAAGCAATGGACTCTCATGGCGGGTGGATTTCATCAGCGCCGGACCTGCTGCGATTTGCAACCGCTTTTGATATCCCGGACCGCAGCCCCATTTTGAAAGCCCCGACAATCTCTCTGATGCTGGAACGCCCCCCCGAACTCGCTGGATTCGACGAGCAAGGTCAACCCAAAGACGCCTACTATGCCTGCGGCTGGATGGTCCGTCCCATAGACACTGCCGGGAACTCCAATCAATGGCACGCCGGTTCCCTGGATGGGACATCAACTCTGCTGGTGCGAAGGCTCGATCGAATCAACTGGGCAATCCTGTTCAATTCTCGACATGGAATCGATGAAAAACGACTGTCTTCACTGATTGATGCCCCCATGCATACCTGGATTAACCGAATCGAACGCTGGCCTGCCAAAGATCAGTTCAAACAAAACTGATTCCCGTTTACTGCTTCAGATGGCGGTCAAAAAACTGGTAAGCCGTTTCGCGAGTGGCTGGTGGAAAATCGTGTTTTGCATCCGGGTACACAGCCTGCAAGTTTTCAGGCTGACCCGATAACGCATAAACGGGTTGGGCAATCCGCACCACATCTTTCACGCCGGACACCTCAAAGTTGCTGTCGCTGATCGGGGCACATGCCAGAAACGCGCGGGGGGCAAAACTGGCAACGATTTCGGTAAAATCAAAGGGAACCAGATCCGGATTGTTCTGATACTCGCTATTGATCACAGGCATATACCGGTCACTGGTCCAGCCTTTCAGTTTGCCACCATAATATTTATGGAAACGGGTAAATCCACAACTGGAAACCAGTGCTTTGATCCGGGAATCAAAGGCAGCCGTGAACATCGTGTTATGGCCTCCCAGTGAATGCCCGATGCAACCGATACGATCCCCTTGCACATAATCCAGGGACTGCAGTAAATCGAGAGACCTCATATTGTCATAGATGGCTTTCATCGTGCCACTGCGGTATTCGGGATGCGCCTTGAAATCGTAGGGATATTCACCGAACGAAGGGTAATCCGGCGCGAGTGTGACATAACCCCGCTCGGCCAGTTCCAGCGCATATTTCAGATTCGGCAAGCCTTTGATTCCCGCCGGTTCTTCTTTGCCCGTACTGGAATTCGTCTGATGCAGACAGAGTATCGCTGGCACTGGATGCTCAGGAGACGCTGAATCGGGAACGAATAAATACGCCTTCACACGCTGATTTAAATCATCTGTATGATAAGAGATCTTCAACCGCTTAACGGATCCGACAACCGTTTCTTCCAGCACCTTCAGATCCAGGGGAACCGGTTTCGCCGGACGGGGAACTTCGCCCATCACGGTCTGCATATTCGCCAGAATATGATCACGACGAATGTTCCAGTCCTCCCAGCTCTGAACGGAATGCTTCTTCCCGGCTGAATCGAGATAATAAGAAAGATCCAGATGCTCCTGATAAACGGGAACCTGCTGCCTGGAATTCCCGGGATCGTCTGCCCCCCACACAACTGGGCAACAGGTAATCATACAGATGACGAAACAAAAATCTCTTGAAAGCACCGCTGTCCCTCTCTTCAACTGAATCTGATTATTTTTCAGATGGTTTTGCTTCTGGTTTTACAGATTCCGCAGGAGCGATCAGCGTATTCTTGATTATGGATTCGGTCAGCTTTTCATGATCAGATTCGACATCGATTAACAGATTATTCCCAAAGATCACATGCGTTGTCGGCTCGATCACTTCCACTGCTTTCGGTCGAACCGAAGAAAACAGGTTGCCGGAAACGGTGACTCCGCGGGTTTTATCCAGCGTCAGCCCCGCAGCTTTCAGATCATTCGTACGGCGTTTGACCTGTCCGTTTCCAATATAGCTGTTGGAGAAATTATTGCCCGTCACCGTGATCCGACCCGACTTGGGTCCAATCTTTAAAGCATCCGCAGCCAGCAGAGTAAATGTATTCGCACTGACCGCACAGCCATGGGCATCATCCAGAATAATGCCGCTGCCATTATGCGCAATAACATTGGCAGACAGCGTAATGCCATAACATTCCTTATCCAGGGTAATCGCCCGGCCCTTGCATTCTTCAATCATGTTGGCACAGACAATAGAACCATAGGTATTTTCAATGATCACACCATCCCGTAAATGGTCATCCAGATTGTTACCGCTCATGCATAGATTAAATCCTTCCGCGCATTTTAACGCATCCAGATTCTCTTCAAAATGATTCGCTGAGACCACAATGTCATGACAGCCGATCAAGTTCAACCCGGTGGCTTTATTGTAGGTAATCAGACAGTCGGAAACACGGGGATCTTCAAAGCAGAAGTCCAGAAAAATACCGTCGCTGCCATGATAGCTGCAGGTGACCCCATGGATGTAAATCTCCTGAACCCATTTGGCATTAATGCCCCGCCCACTCTTCTCATTTCCTGTCACACGAAAGTTCTGTAACTGCACACGCCAGATGCGCGGCTTCGGATCGGGCTTTCCATTCGGAAGCTTTGCATCAGCCGGCGGATGAATGGCGATTGCATCCTTTCCTTCTTCATTTTTATTATGAATATGGGTCGCAGAGCCGGCCCCCATCAGTAACACATCACCTTTGGTAATGACTAATGGCTGATCAATTTCAAAGTTCCCGGGAGGCAGCATGACGACGCCCCCTTCAGCAGGAAGAGCATCCAGCGCCTGTTGGATGGATTCATAATTGATTGCGTGGATCACAGGGCGTGCCCCAGGCAGTTTCGCTTTCCCTTGACTTGCCCCGTTTTCCTGACCGGCGAACACGAAACTTGAGCTCAACGTAATCATGAGCGCCAGAGACAACATCGAATATCTAACGGCTGTGCGAGAATGATTCATACCAGGCAGGACCTCTCATAAATTCAAATCGTAGGCAGGAAGAATACCGCTTTGGAAAAACCGGTATTCACTATCAGGACTGGGGAATTCCACCAGCTTAACTTTCTTTCGTAATTCCACCATCACAACCGAAATGGCTCAGATAGTCAAGCTGCAGACTCACCGGGCTCGCAAAGCAGAACCTATAATTTGAAGTACGCAAATCGATACTGATTCGAAAAGCAGTCTCTGTGATTCGATTACAATTCCCCACGCGGAGCGACTTGTATTTTATGCAAGGAATGCTAGAATCGCCTTCCGCAACAGTTGCATCTGTTTATGGTTTTAGTAACATGAACACTGACAACAGGTTGCACCTGCTGCTCCACAGCGGCATCTCTCAAAATCCGGCAACTTTCGGATTTTATGAGGAACCTGAAACACATCAGAATAGTCCACTATTCTGACAGGCACCCGTAGCTCAACTGGATAGAGCACCGGTCTTCGGAACCGGGGGTTAGGGGTTCGAATCCCTTCGGGTGTATTAAAGTCTAAGTTATAGATATAACTTACCTTTCGAAGAATTGTGTTCTTCCAAAGTGAGACCTTAAATCCTGAAAAAAAGTGGTAGTTTTACCACTTTGATTTTTAGGCTGAAGGAGCATCACTTTGGCAGCCAAAAAAGTCCCCTCTTATTGTCTCCACAAACCATCGGGCCAGGCACGCGTCATTATTAATGGCCGTCACCATTACCTCGGGGTTTACGGATCGGAAGAAAGCAAGAGCAAATACGCTCGACTCATCAGTGAGCAAGCCGCTCCTGACACGAAGCAAACCCCGCCCAAACATGGATCTGATGATTTTCCAGATCTCTCAATCGACGAGCTCCTGGTCCAGTACCTGGACTATGCGAAAGAGTACTATGTACTCCAAGATGGCAGCCCCAGTCGAGAGCTAAAATCCATGAAAGAGGCCATGAGGCACATTCGCGAACTGTTTGGTTCTGATCCTGCGCGGGAATTCGGCCCCAAAAAATTAAAGGCCATCCGAGAGCACATGATCAAGGTCCATGACCTGAGCCGCGGCGTGATCAACAATCGCGTGAACCGCATGAAGCGAATCTTCAGATGGGCTGTCAGCGAAGAACTGATTCCGCCAAAGGTCTACGAAGGGCTTAGAACGGTTTCCGGCCTGCGAAAAGGCAGAACCAAAGCCAGGGAGACCGATCCCGTCAAACCGGTCTGTGATGAGCACGTGCAAGCAGTGCTTCCCTTTGTCTCAGCACAGGTCGCCACCATGATCCAGTTACAGAGACAGACTGGCATGAGACCATGCGAAGTCGTCCTCATCAGAAAATGTGATATTGATATGAGCGGGGAAATCTGGATCTACACTCCCATGGAACACAAAAACTCCTGGAGAGGTCACGAACGAAATATCCCACTCGGTCCTAAATCACAAAAACTGCTCCAGGCTTTTCTGGATCGAGAACCTGATGCCTATTTATTCAGCCCCAAGCAAGCTGAGCGAGAACGAAATCTCCGCAAAAGACAACAGCGTAAAACCCCAATGACACCATCACAGAAAAAACGTAAGCGAAAAAAACATCCACAAAAATCAGCCGGCGATCACTACGATACGGCCTCCTACCGTCGTGCTATCAAGTACGGGATTGCTCAGCTTAATAAACAACGTGCCAGAACACGAAAAACTCTCATTCCTGACTGGTTTCCACTGCAGCTACGCCATTCCCGTGCCACTGAGCTAAATGAAATGTTTGGCATTGAGGCGGCCGCTGTCAGCCTGGGACACGCTCATGCTGAAGTCACCAAGGTTTATGCTGAACGAAACCTGAAGCTGGCAATTGAAGTCGCTAAACAAGTTGGATGATTCGAATGAGGTATCCACAGACAAAATAAAATGTACAACCCCATGGTTTCCACCAATACGTAATTCCAGGAAATTATTTTTTCCAATTTTGGAAAAATAAGATTGAAAATCCATCAATCTATGTAAAAATTCGTACTACTGAAAGGAATCAGGCGTATTTGCAGCTATGGGTCCTCGTGTTGGGGACAAGCATACTCGGATGTATGCTGATGCGATTTGATGATTCGCATCATGATTTAGCTGAAGAAGCTAACGTTCATGAAAAATGTTCAAAAGCGTTGAGCGTTAATCCTTTTGCACTAAAGAATCTGCTTCTTTAACTGCCTTTAGGACTCGAGAGATCCCTTTGGATCTTTACGTGAAGCTGCATGTCATCCTCACTGGGGATTTGAGCATGCTGGCGAACTACAATTGAGGACCACTGTTGAGCTGGAAATGGGACAGAGCACAGTCTCTGCTTTCATTGCGCATCCTATTCGCTGACCAGAGGATGCCTATTTATTTCTCTAATTTCTTGCTCCCGATCTCTGATAGCCACCTCAATTGGCATTTCTAAGCTATCTAGTCCATGAACAAGTAAAGCCAGAATTACCAACCATTGCTGGTTGCTGTGGGTATTTTGCGCTTGCATTCTCCCCCCCATCTCCGGCCATGGCCATGCCCTGGTGGCAAGCCCCCCCACACAGGGCTACTTGGTTTCTGGCGTCACGATCGTGAACCAGACCTTAACAGGAGATTGATTCAATACGAGTGCACTAAAGACAAGATAAACCAGAGAGGTGAGTATTTAGCCTTTCCCCCCCCTCTGCATGCAACCCCATGAAATTGAAAAAACACTGCAGAGACAAAGCAGGTCGTCGTATGCGATCTGTCCAGAAAACGATTTTATCAATTCGAGCCGAATACTGGCGATATGAGTTGATGAAATCAGTGAGCAAGAAATTGACAGGATTGTTTTATGAACAACTCAAGTCACTTTGAACAACTACCTTTTTTGACAAACGAAGAAGTTAAACAAGAGATACAGATTCAAGCCGATGATGTCATCTGTACTCTGAAGCGAAATACAGTCTTACCCCCATTCACTTATGTGGGTTTCAAGGAGATTGCCTCCATCGGGTCATCCATAATTCGAGTCCCTGGAGACTTATTTTCAGACTTAGGATTGAACACCGAAGCAACCGTTAACTTTCTGCGGAAAGCAATAAAGCTGCTTCATAATTTCTCCCAGAAGGAGGAAATGACTTTCCTCCACGCTATGGGGCTTTCATTCATTCTCGAAAACGAAGGGGGCCATACAAAATCAGGGTTTCCAATACCATCGTCTGAAACCTCTGATTTAAATCCGAATCTAGTCCCTTCTGCATTGGGCTGGTCGTTCTATCCAAATACGGCGACCTATAACGGGCATACATTTTGTATCCAGGGAGTGCCACTGGAAATCCTAAAAGCCTTGTCGCGATCCCCACGAGGGATCTCAAGTCACGATCTAATGAATCAGGTTTGGCCACGTAAATTTGTAAACGGAGAAACTCTGCGATCGCATATCTGCTCAATACGTAAGTGTATTAAGGAGACATTGAATGTAGCAGACGACCCGGTTCCTCACATCGGTAGCGGTGACACCTCAGGATATAGATTAAATTTCGAACTCCTGAAAATAAACGCCGGGGACCACAAAGTCTGAACGCTCATGTTTGAAATTAAATCCTCGCGAAACATAGCAAACTTAATCACTTGTAAGCAAGGAGTGGATATGAGCAGTTTCTTTAAGCAGAACAGGCAATCCATTAACGAAGTCGCTCACGAACTTGAAGTCCACCCCGGCACTGTCTGGCGTTGGACAATCCAAGGTGTGAAAGGTCGACGCCTTAAAACCGTTCAGATCGGTGGTCGGCGGTACGTCCTGCAGAGTGACTTGGAAGCATTCCTGGAACAGAGAGATACAAACCAGGGTAATTCCAAGTCCCCTGATGAACAGCAACGCCAGGCAATTGCCAAAGCTAGACTCGATGCTGAGCTATAACAATTGAATGGTATAAGGCGGTAACTGAAACAACCTTAATTTAAACCTCTTGGATTTAAGTAGTGCCTTTAAAATTCAACTCCCCTGAAAGGAAACCGATATGTTACACAATAACAATGATGAACTGCATAAGCTGTCCCCGCACAAATTACCGTGCTACCGATGGAATTTCGCAGTCAGACTGAGTGAAGCACCAGAACCGGACATGAATATTGCGGATGACCAGATCACTAAAGATGCAACCGCCTATCTAAAGTCTAAGGATAAAGAAAAGTTCCCTGACATTTATGAGGCCTACAAGATTTATCGGGATGATGGATACGAACGAGCTCATATCGAAGCATGCATTCTGGCAGGATTGACTGTTGATCAGGTCGCCGATTGGTCTTGTGTCTACCCGAGAATCATAAGAGTTTATGAGGCCCTATTCTTCTCTGTACGTGAACGAGATATCCCTTTCGATCGTTTACTTCAGTACACGGTGGGTGATTGTCTTATTACTGGTTTTAAGAATCACCAAGTCAGACAATTCTGGGCTTGGTTAGCGCTTCATACACCATTTGAGTTCTTTGAGCATGCTATCTACCCAATGGAAGCGGAACTTTCAGAAACTGATGACGATAGCCCGGCATTATCGTTGTATCTCCGGCCTGATTCCTCTGTCCCGATATACTTTCAAACAATGATCGCAGAATGTGTTGCTCCATTCATCAACCCACAGATCGAATGGATTCGCGCATTTGCACACTACTACCAACAATTCCGGGAGTTGCCAACTTCGAAGGAACTGCGCTACCTAGATCATAATGTCGATCGAGAAGTCAAGCGATGATAGTAAGCGAGAGGTTGGAAAGGGACGGAATACGATTATTGAGCATTTTGACGGAGTTCTGGAGTCTGGAGCTCATAAATATGAAGCAACATGTCACCTTTGGAAAATTCCAAATGAAGATTTCGTAAAACTTGGAAGCTGGGGGGGAACTGTCACGTTGGCAGGAAAAGCCACTACGGCATCAGCCTTTGAGTTGATGTTTGGCCGGGGAAATGTAACCGTGAGTGGGATTGGGCGTCGTGCTGGGGAAGCAATAGTTACCAAAACAACAAATAATCAGATCTTGATTATTAAAGGCTCTGGCACTTATCCCTCGAAACAATAGCGTTGATCTTAAAAAAATAGAATCCCAATGAATAGTTGTCACCTTGCACTTACGCCGCCAATGTCGGTCGGAACTCAGTATGTCCGAAAGCCTGAATCGCTTCCTCCGTCACCTTCTCCCAAACAATCGGATGTTCCTGAGTCGCAGCCCAGCTATTAAATGCATTGAAGTTAGCGCGAATACGTTCATTTTCTGGTGCAAGCCGTATGGCATCCTGAAAGGCCTGCCTGATCTGTTGTAAAGGAAAACCTAACTCGCATTTAGCTATCGCGACCCACTCAAACAAATTGGCTCTAACTAAATCAGATGCTGACATATTCAGCGCGCGCTCGGACATGCGCATGCAGTCCCCTAAGCGGTTGTGGATGAGCAGACTATGCGCCAGATAGAAATATGGCCAAACCAGCGGAGTTTGAAGTTGAATTGCTGCTTCAAAGTCGTGCAGACTGTCGGAGTCCGTGCCATACCGCAAAATGCCTCGTGCAACCAAGAGTGCATCATTACCAGGATCGGCAGCAATACCTCTGTTATAGGCCACTATCGCCTCTGTGATATTTCCTAGATGGTCTTGGCAAAAAGCAAGTAATGACAAGGCGCTTGCGAACATCGGATTAGGAGTGGAATCATCCGGCTCCAGCTCTGATGTAATCGGCTGAAGTATTTGCACCAACTCTTCATGTACGACGCGCGATTCGGCTTTGGTCATCTTCCGTGTCGAGTCGTAACGTATCTCTGCTGCTTTCACAACAACCTCTGGCAGTACACTGCTATGATTGGCTAGAAAGTGCTTCGCCAAGTGCAAAGCTTGCTCTGGATGCACTGTACGAAGTGAATGAAGAAACATGACAGTGTAGCTTGGATTATCTGAATCCAAGTCAGCAGCTTGCTTAAAGAATACTGATGCCGTAGTGTCATCTCCTGCGTCTCTCCAAATGGTTCCACGTAAGTATGCACATTTCGCAGAATCAATATGCCTTCCCCATCTCCGAAGAAGCCCAAGAGATTTATCCCACTGTCCAGCCTCACGTGCTATGTATGCTTCATACAGTTTCCGATCAGACTGCGGATTCGGTGGTTTAGGCTCTGGAGGGTTTGTTATTGAGTAGAGATCCTCCGAAAGACCAGTAATTCTTGCCTTCTCTTGAACTGATAATAAATGCCACGGATATTCCATTTGATCGCGTACCGCATCTGCTTCATCACTGTCAGATTTGCCAGCAATTTCTAATTCGTGTAGGCGCAGCAAACCAAGAATAACTTCTGTGTAATAGTTCTCGTTTGAAAATAGTGTATGTGGCATGTATCAGTCCTCGTCGACGCCCCACTGTTCCCGTGTCGAAGCCAACTCTATTTCGTAATCTGCCAGTCGCATCAGTGACATTGGACATATAACGCCGTGACTCTTACTATCTACCCTCAGAGTCAAAGATTCCGAAACGTCGCCATCCTGAAAGTTTCCGCCCCCCATCGTGAAACAATATAGATTTGATGAACCCCGGGCACCAGGAACTTTGTCGATCAGGCGTTTTGAGATTAGAAAAATAGGCAGATCACGCCATCTGGGAGCAACTGACATTCCCTTATTATTCAAGAGTACGCACCCTTCGCTGTCAAGATCAACATCGGTTACGCCATTGACTGGTACACCTCGAACTCCCAATCCTTTGCCGGACGAATCTACGATGGGCTTGTCATCGCTATCCTTACGCATCGCTCGGTACATTTTGGGCATTACGGCTCCGTTTTCTTTACATCAGAAGTAATCTTGCTGTCCTTTTCCATATTCTATCGACGGAATGTGACCTCCACAATTATGTTATAACCGGACATCTTTTTTACTTGAGAATGTATTGAATGGGTAGCAGATAGACTAACGAGCCAAACCGCTTAAATGTTAATAAATACTTCTAACCTGCCACTCGGAAAAACAGCTTACAAAATACTACCACTCACTACCACTTTTTATTCAGAATACCACTTGAAACTGCTTTTCTTAGCTATAAAATGCGATGGTTTGAAATAACATCCCTTTTTTAGAATTGCCTATAAATCAGGGCGATTAAGGTCACTTTTATCCACTCCTCTTGTTGACTTCGGAACCGGGGGTTGGGGGTTCGAATCCCTCCGGGTGTACTTTCCCAAGTCATTTCAAAACAACAACTTACAAATCCAAGGCCTTCGTCTCACCAACGAAGGTCTTTTTAATTCCCCCCCACTAATGCGATTTTTCGGCATTAGTTCAGCCATACGCTATCCACTTATTTTAGCCTAGATTTAAACAATTGGATGCAATAATTCTGACACTCCAGTTGCTGATCTTTAAGAACTCATTGCCTTCGTTTATCACGACAACTATCTCCAGCCCGAATCAGAATTCCAATTACCTGGGCAAGATGGACTTCGGCTTCCCGGAGTTTCGAAATGATCTGTTCGGATGAATGACGTTTGGTGGGCATGTTGCCTCCTCCTCAATTGGTCCAGAATCCTGATTAGTATATCAAGTTCTGGATGCGGTTAAGGGGGGCACGTCAAGACCTGGCAGCATGGGGATCTCTTGAGTTTTCCCATTTTTCTGTGAAGAGGGAATGATCAATGTGGGATGCAAATCTTTCCGCTGTGGCCAAACCGGATGTATCTTTCGCTCATCATCCCACGAGAAATCCATCACATCCCCAATGCGAAACGCACTCTCCCAGAGTATCTGTAAAACAAACTTCCAGGACTATGGCTGGTTTATCGATGAAACTCCTCTGGATCATAGCGAGTTTCGATACGACAGCAAATTATCATTGATCGCGTTACCCGGTAGTGAAGCAGAAGGTCTGATCGATCTCTGGACGGTGATACGTCATGAATTGGGGCATTTTCTGGGGTACGAACATGAGGAAAATGGAGTCATGGAAGCCACATCTTTACCGGCATTCAGCATCGCATCCGCATCACGCAACTTGCGGACAAGCTGCTCGGAATTTTGACGTTTTCTTTGCTTGTTCATCAAAAGTTCCCTGCATCAAAAGGACGCTAAGAACCTTCATATCAATAGAACCAGTTTTTGAAAAGCAGACCAGGAAAGAAGGACACTCGGATGATGGCGATTGGTGTTTACACGCGACTGAGATTATCTGGTTGACTTATCAAAGTGTTTCAAAAAAAGAACACTGACAGTCCGGATACTTTCGAGCGAAACAGGTACACGAATTGCTGGAATGTAATTGGTAGCTCAAAAGTGATGATTATGACGGTGAATCGGGTGATCTACAGCAGCTTCAGAGTGCCAGAATACGGCGTGGCCTGATTCGGCGGCATTTTATCTGTTTCCAGGGTAATCCCCTTCCAATTAGGTATAAAAATTGCCGTTTATGCAGATCGTTGAGAAATCTGTCGAGCAAAATCATGTAGTGGGAACGCTCAAATCAATCGTAGTATTCTTCAGAAGTTCCCTGGTATTGAGTTATCGCATACAAGAAAGCCACATCAGGGTTAATTCAATGTTTTTAAAACAACAATCTTCATTGTTGAGTCAAGCTACCGTAGTAATCAGCTTAATCGTTTTCTCGACAACTCTGTGGGGCGTGTATACTCATTTTTCTCCAGTCCCATTTTGGGATATGTGGTCTGGTTATATTGGGTTTTATTTGCGGGTTTTGGAGAACGACCATTCGGTCTGGCTGAGCCAGCATAACGAGCATCGCATACTAATCTCACGCATGTTATTTTGGCTGGACTTGGAATATTTCAAGGGCCTGGGGGTGTTTCTTGTCTGTGTTAATCTAGTAATCCAACTGGGAACGGCATTTGTTTTTTTCGCAGTGGTTTCTAAAAAACTGAAAGCAGATCCCCATAAAACGGCAATTTATGCGTTTATTTTCTGCCTCTTGTTTTCCTGGGTTCAACGCGAAAATTTTATATGGGCTTTTCAGAGTCAGTTCTTATTCGTCTTCATGTTTTCGCTTTTATCGTTTTTAAACATGGGACGATACACTGCAGATAATAAAAACCATTATTTGCTGCTCTCCTTATTTTTTGGATGCTGTGCCACTTTTTCAATGGCAAACGGCCTCCTGGTATTCCCGTTACTGGTCGTTCAGGCCTTACTCCTACGTACCTCCAGGTTGTCTCTTGCAACCATCATAGCAGTCGGAATAACAGTATCGATTCTTTACTTTATTGACTACCACAAACCAGTAAAACATGATTCTGCCATTCAAAGTATTCTACAAAGCCCATTATTGGTAACAGTATTTACGCTTACTTATTTAGGCTCACCTTTTGTATTTGTCCTGGGGCAATCATATCTAATAACAGCCGCTGGTTTTTTCTTTTTAACCGCAGCGGGAGTATGCTTATACTGCATTATCAAAAAACATGCTCTGGATTATGTGAATGTCACTTTATTTATTTTTCTGCTGTTCATCGTGGGGACTGCTTTGGCCACCGCATCCGGAAGAATATTTCTCGGTGTCGATGGTGCTCTGGCAAACCGCTATGCGACACCCGCTTTAATGGGGTGGATCACATTAGTATTAATTGGTTTTATAAATCGCACGATCCTTCCCAAAGCCTGTTTTTATATTGCAAAGGGCTGTTTGATTTGTATCCCCCTGCTCTTACTCCCTCCACAGATAAAAGCTTTTGATAATTTTGCTGGAACTGCCTTTCATCGAAAAATTGCAGTACTGGGAGTGGCCAATCATCAGTACGATTCCTTTTACTTTGAGCAGATTTGTTATAATCAGGAAGGACTATTAGAGATCATTGAACAGTCCATTGATAAAGGCATTTCTGTCTTTTCATCAGATTGGATTAAATATGAAAACAATCAGATCTCGGCGGATTCAATTCATCCAGAGCCTTGCATGGGGGCCATTGAATCAACTGAACCTTTTCAATCGGGGTCTTCCATTTCTTATCGTGTGAAGGGTTGGGCATGGGATCCGAAGACACAGACAGTCCCGGAAAAAATCATCCTGGCCGATAAAGAATTTAATGTCGTTGGCTATGGAATTAGTGGCGAACCCAGATTTGACATCACGAAAGCCATAGAAGGGAATCCTTTTAATTCCGGTTGGCTGGCATATATTATCAATCCAGAGGTCAAAGGACCGATTTCTGCGTACGCTGCAACTGATTCAGGCTTATTTAAAATTCCCGGTAAGCCAATAGAACTGGATGAAAGCGTCAGGGTAATGAATATTTCGAGATGGAAAGGCGAACCCTCTTCAGAACTTTTACATATTACCGGGGAATGGAAAAAAGGGGCGATCCATCCACGAGTTCGTCAACAGGAAAACCAGACGATTTACGGCTCCTGGGTTGGCGGAGATGAATATGTAGGAAAAGTTGAATTTGAAATAAGCCCCAGTATTGATCCGGTAAATATCATCTATATGACTGGACCTGATTCCAGATTTCAAGACATTGAAATCTATGATATGGCTGGTAAATTACTGTATCGCTTTCAATTACCGAAGAGCATAAACGTGTGGTCGAAAATCTCATTGCATTTGAACACGACTGAAAATATCAAAATCGTTGTGGTGGATAATGGAAATTCCCAGGGACAATGGTCAGCCCTGCTAATACCATAAAACCTGCCTCCCATCCATGCCTTGTCTGTAACTTGACTCAAACGACCTTGTCTCTGACTCTGTACCATTTGGAATGTCCAATGCACTGTGAGGACGACGCACACAGGTCGAGAATCGAAGACGGCCTGATGTCAGGCAATCGGTCAACAGGATAACTGTGCTGGCCTCCTGAAACAGTAGCGTTACTGAGCGGATCGTTTCCGGACCTGGTGTTTCTCCGTTGTTGCATCATGCTCATGGTCGTTCAACAGCGGAATCCTGTTTTATTTTATTCCAATTTGTTTGTCACGGGACTTGTGGAGTTCCTGCACCGGACTGTCCTGCGGTACATAGACTTCAGCATAACAGCTGAACGGATCATGAGGATCGCCATAGGTTGCGATGAGCCTCCCATTGAATGCCTGGCTGGTATCTCTCTCCTGGCTATCGTAGCTGACGACGAGGTAATCGTAAGGGAAATTTCGTGCGTCAAAGTAAAATTCGCGCATCATTGAGAGCAGTGTTTTGCGGCCGGCTGCAGAAAAGTTATAAACAAAGGCCCGATCGACCGTCACACGGGCATCGGGGGGGATATCGTCAATGATCTGTTGGGCAAAGCGAGGGCCGCTGTAATTGACGTTGGACCAGTTTTGCATATGAGCGACCCAGGTACGGATTCCCGAACCGGGGAACATGGCCGCCACAAAAAACAGGGCTCCCGACACGGCAGCGACCCGCCAGGTGAGGCTGTGTTCCCAGAAGTTTCGCCCCAGCCGACTCAAACCCCAGCCAAGACAGAGAAAGAGCAGTGCACCGGGATAGCACCAGTAGCCTTTGGTAGGATGAGATCCCTGGCAGGCGATGAGCAGATAGATTGACGACCACGAAAGATAGATCAGGATGCGTGGCCGCCGATCCACTGATCGCCAGGCCAGCCAGGTGCCGGCAAGCAGTCCGCCGGTCATCAATGTGAGTTGAATCGTCCCGGCATATTCTCTGAGCAGGCCGAGTTGAATGGGAAAGTAAGGCCAGGGAAAGAGCAGCCTGCTGATCAGGCCCGGTCCCGAACGATCTAAGACATTGTTAGAAAACTGGAGCCGAAACGTTTCCGGGTAAGCGAAGATCAGAGGAAGCCACAAAGCAAAGATGGCCAGAGCACAACCGGTGATCACCGTCCCCCGGCTGAAGCGTTCCCGCCAGGTGCCCTGTGTCAGAACCGCCCAGAGACCAACCTGAATACAGAAGACGATTGCAAAGGGGTGGGTCAGCATACCCAGCCCCAGACAGATGCCGGCCAGGATCAGGTCACGGTATCTTTTTTCGTTGTCATACCAGCGCCACATCATCCACAGCGCGGCCAGCCCCCACATGCCACACAGCATATCCGGGCGTGAAATCATGGCCGGAAAAAAGAGAAGCCGGGAGAGGCTGAACAGTCCGGTGCCGATCACCCCCGCCAGGGGGTCGTTCAATATTCGCCACGCCAGTAGATAGATCAGAATAATCGCACCGACTCCTGCCGTAATGGAGACCAGACGAGTCGTACTGTAAGTCGGCGGCAAAACGGCGTAGAGGGGCGCGCTGGCATAATAAAACAGAGGTGGTAGAGCGAAGAGGGCTTTGTCGACATTATAGAAAGCGCTTTCGCGATTTCGCTGAGGGACGAAAGGGACGCGGGGGATGCCTTCCTGCCAGATCGTGGAACCGGGAATTGCGAACCATTCTTCATCCTGCCCCCCTGCTTCGCGCATGACCAGAGGGACACGCCAGATGAGGAATAGCAGAATAATCACGACTAATGACCAGCGGTACCAGTTCGTCTCCCGCTTTGATGATAGGATGGTATTATTGTCTTCCAAAGGATCATTTCTGGATTGGTGGTACAGTCGAGTGATCTCTCCCCATACCAGAAAGGTTTCGGGATCACAGCCAACGTTTGCTTGAGACCGCGTGGAATCAGTGGGTTGTGGATTGCTTCAGTTCGATTCGATCTGGGAGCAAAGCACAGATCTCTGTTGATCAACCAGGAACTCCATTCAGAGCCTGCATAAACAATAATCAGTTTCTGAGCCAGGATCAAGAATGATTCTCATGCAGTATTGCCTGAAAAACCGGAAGGTTCCGTCTGATTGCGGAAAGGATTTGAGTACTTCCGATGAATGCCTTGTTCATTTCCTCTCTTGATAATTCCCTCTGTCCGTCACCCATCAATTTCAGACAAGCTGCTAAACCACGGCCCCCTGCTCCTGCAGTGTTTTTCGCAGATGCTCAATATCGACTTCACGGGGACTGACAGACTGTTGGAGAGAGAGGCTGGCTGCGGTCCCAGCGGCCTGGCCGGTGGCATAGCACGGCGGAATCACGCGGGCCGAGGCGGCTCCTTCATGGTCTGCCGAGATGGGACGTCCTGCCACCAGGAGATTGCTGACCTGTCGCGGCACGAGACAGCGATAGGGAATCTCATAATGATCTGCATGAATGCCTTCCAGGCGGCCGCGGGGCCCCTGCGGATCATGAATATCAATCGGATAGGAACATTGAGCGATCCCATCTGCAAACTTGCGTCCTTCAAGTACATCCTGACCGTTGAGCACGTAGTCGCCCAGAATATGTCTCGTTTCTCTCACACCGACCTGACTGCCTGTGGCGAGCAATTGTGTGTTTTCCAGACCGGGACAGTGCGAACGGAAAAAGCGAATCAGGTCCCAGGCTTGTCGTCGGCTTTCGACTTCGGCGCGAGACAGGTCATCGGGATTCGTTCCATCTATATTCTGAACACGGGTCGTATTCACGCGCCACTGACCGGGTGTCGGCTCGCGATAGATATTCAGAAACTCACGTTCCAGAGTCCAGTCGCCGGTTTCTCGTGCCTGCTTGACAATACATTCAAACAGACGTTCTCCCGGGTGCAGTTTTTCATGCTCGCGCATCCAGTCGACCACGCGGTCATCATCGACATTGCCGATCGTCAGAAACAACGTGACTGGCATCATCCGGCCATCTTCGCGGCGGCCTACTTCAAAAGGAGCCCCTGCTTTGGCTGCGATGTCTCCATCTCCTGAAGTATCAATGACCACTTTGGGTCGCAGCAGTCCGAGCCCGGCTTTATCGAGAATCACAATATCAGAAATGCGCTCACCGTCCACGATGACATCGACAAACGAAGTATGAAAACGAATTTGCGCGCCGGAATCGCAGACCATTTCCAGCGCTGCCATCTTGAGCGATTCGACGTGAAAAGGTGTCACATTCGCATGCCCCAACTCGATAAAGGAACCCCAGGCGGAACCGGCTTCTGTCGTGGAAGGATCCACGGCGCCTCCCATTGCCACCATGCGATCAATGACTTCCTGAAACAGCCCGGCGACGAGTTGTCGTTTTCCATCGGGTGTGTAGGACGTCATGAAGGGCCCCACCATCCCGGCCGTCGAAGTTCCACCCAGAAAACCGTAGCGTTCAACGAGAATCGTCGATGCCCCGTTGCGGGCAGCAGCAGAAGCAGCCGCGACACCAGCCGAACCGCCGCCGATGACAGCGACATCCACGCTGGCACGCAGCGGAATATCCCAGGTTTTTGTGATGAACTCAGTCTCAATCGTCATGGTTGTTGATCCAGCGGGAGTAAAGAATGCTATGAATGCAAGAGTCAAAATAGCAATCAGTCAACCAGGTCGCAACACAGTCTCAAAGCGTTCTGAATTCTGATCCGGGTGAAACACCAGAGTTTTACCTGTAAACCGAGCGCAATGACTCTGTTCTCTGACATCGCTTTGATGATTCATTTCAGAATCTCAGGCGGATACTCGTGCGAGTTCGGGAATGGGTTCGCCAAACGGAAGGATGGCGACGGGACGTCCCTGGAGATCATGGAGGACGTGCTCGTAGTCGATTCCCAGATGACGATAGACGGTTGCCCACAGATCGTTGGGAGTCATCCGCCGTTCGACCGGGTATTCTCCTTTGGGATTGGTTGCACCAATCACCTGACCTGTTCGCATCCCGCCACCTGATACCAGAACCGACATGGCTTTGGGCCAATGATCACGGCCGGGCTGCATGACGCCAGTCTGTGTTCCGCGTTGAACGGAAATTTTTGGCGTGCGTCCAAATTCACCGGTAACCACGAGTAAGACCCTGCGATCCAGTCCACGCTGGTAGAGGTCTTCAATCAGAGCGGAAACCGCCTGATCATATGGTGGCAGGCGCCAGTCACAGTCTTTAAACAGGTGTGCGTTGACTGCATGGGAATCCCAGTTATAGGCGGCTGTCTTCGGTGTAGGTTTGCCGGGAAAAGGATGTTCCCAGACCATCGTCACGAAGCGGACTCCTGATTCCACCAGTCGCCGTCCCAGAATGGCCCGCTGTCCATAAGCGTTCCAGCCATATCGGTCTCGCAGTTCTTTCGGTTCCTGTGACAGATCAAATGCGGCGCGAACTTTTTCGCTGGTCAGCATATCGATTGCCTGGCGATTAAAGCTGTCCATGGCTTTCATCGAGCCGCTCTTGTCAACGTCGCGGCGGAAGTTATCAATGCCCTTTAACATGGCAATCCGGTCATCCAGTCGCGTTTCCATGGAGGACTTGACGCCGATGTTCTGGACTTTGAAATCCGGATCACTGGGATTGCCGGCGACCATGAAGGGAGTGGAAGAGGGTCCCAGATAAGCGGGGCCCATGGCAAATGTATCGATGGAAGCCCGCGAGGCATCGACTTCAGAAACGCAAACCGGCATTTCGTTGCCGTTTTTCTCGAGCATCTTTTTCACAATGGTGCTCACAGCGGGTGCATCGTTGATGGTGCCGACAGGCGTGGCAGGAATCCGACCGGTCATCAGACGTTTGTGTCCACCGCCATGATCAGCGAATTCATGATGAATGGAACGGATCAGATTGAACTTATCTGCGATTCTGGCGTGCTGCGGAAGCAGTTCACAGACATCGAGACCGGGAACATTCGTATGAATGGGTCGGAATTCCCCACGATATTCAGCCGGCGCACCGGGCTTCATATCATAGGTTTCCATGTGTGGAGGACCGCCGGGTAGCCAGACGAAAATCACAGATGTATCTTCGAGTGAATCTCCCATCGCTTTCGCCAGAGCCTGCTGTCGCAGCAGATCATTCATTCCGAGTCCCAGCAGGCTGGCCCCGCCGAACTCCAGGAATGTACGACGCTTCATCGGGCCTGCGCAGCGACCTGTTCCGGATTTCACACCCATTGCAATCATCCCAATCGGTAAAAAAACTCGATTCGCTTTGAAAACTAGTACACATCAACGTATTGTAATGTATCTTGCATCGTTTAGAATGGAAATACAAGTTCAATTTAATTCAGAAACTTCTGAAATTTGGACTGAATGACGAAAAACGATCGATAAATCCGATTCAGCAGCCAGTTTAGCCCCGTTTTCATTCTATGGGTCTGGACGAGACGGTTTGATTCTGATTTCTCGAGACGGTTGTTTTTACAGCTACCAAACGAACCTTCTGAACCTGAAAGTCCGGGAAGTTTTATGAAATCACTTTCTCTTTTACTGGTGCAGGTTTTCTGTCTGACTGCTGTCTGCACATCGTATACAGGTTCTGTGGAATCAGCGGAACTGATTGGATACCTTCCCCGACAGGCAAAGAGTATTCATCTGACTGACCCCGATGCCTCGCAACAGCTTCTTGTAACACTGAAAGAAGAACAAACGGGAAGTCAACGGGACGTGACTCGGGAAGTAAAGTATGAGATCATTCCAGCGGGAGTCGCCCGAGTCAGTTCCACCGGTTTTGTGACGCCGCTGTCCGACGGCAGTGCCACGATTACAGCCCGATTGAATGAGAAGCTGGCGGTGAATTTTCCGATCGTGGTTTCTTCCTTCGAAACGCAGCGACCGGTTAATTTTTATAACGATGTAATTCCACAACTGACACGGGGCGGCTGTAACAGCGGTGCCTGTCATGGCACTCCTTCCGGAAAGAATAATTTTCATCTTTCCCTGCTGGGTTTTGAACCAGCCAATGATTTCGAATACCTCACGAAAGAATCATTGGGACGCCGCGTTTCTGCAGCAGCACCGGAAACAAGCTTGCTGCTTCGTAAAGCGACCGGTGAGCTGCCTCACGGTGGCGGAAGTCGCTTTAAAAAGGGAGGTGCAGAATACGAGCTCATTAAGCGCTGGATCCAGGAGGGAATGCATTATGATCCCGAGTCGGGCCCGACAGTCAAACACATCGAAATCTATCCTCAGAATCGTGTGCTCCCGTTACATGCACAGCAGCAGTTGACGGTCACCGCTTACTTTTCAGATGGAACAACACAGGATATTACCCGTGTCGCAGAGTACAAGCCGAACCAGCCCAAGATGTCTGAAGTAGATCATCATGGACTGGTAACACTCAAAAACATGACGGGCACCACATCGGTCATGGTGCGTTTTCAGGAACATGTAGCTGTTTTCATGGCGACCATTCCTTTAGGACAGCCGACACCCGACCTGCCTGATCCGACGAACTTCATCGACAAGCATATTTTCGCCAAACTGAAAGTGCTGGGACTGCCCCCCTCGGAAAATTGTGATGACTCCACATTTCTGCGACGCGTCACCCTCGATATGACGGGAAGAATTCCGACGCTGGAACAGACTCGCGAGTTTCTAACAGATAATCGTCCTGACAAACGGGCGCGAAAAATTGACGAGCTGCTGGACAGTCCCGGATACGCTGATGTGTTCGCTGCCAAGTGGGCAGGAATTCTACGCAATAAAGCGGGGAGAAATCTGGAACAGATCGCGCGGGAAACATTCGCTTTTCATTCCTGGATCCGCAGCAGTATTTCGAATAACAAACCTTACAATCAATTTGTCACCGAACTGGTGACGGCACGAGGTAAATCGGGAACCAATCCGGCGGTCTCCTGGTACCGGGCTGTGAAAGACCCCAAAGACCAGATGTCTGATATAGCCCAGGTGTTTCTGGGTGTGCGAATTCAGTGCGCCCAGTGTCATCATCATCCTTATGAAAAATGGAGTCAGGATGACTTCTACGGATTTCAGGCCTTCTTCACGACGATTGGTCGAAAAGAAGTCTATAAACTGCCGGAAGACGACACGGTCTATCATAAACGCATGGTTGCCGTTGCGAAAAATCCCAATACTGACCGCGAACTGAAACCAACTCCACTGGACGGAGATGCTTTGGACATCCCTGCCCGTCGCGACCCGCGCATTGATCTGGCCAACTGGATTTCTTCCCCTGAGAATCCTTTTTTCGCGAAGATGCTGGTGAACCGTTACTGGAAACATTTCTTCGGGCGCGGGCTGGTCGAGCCGGAAGATGACATTCGAGTTACCAACCCGGCGACGCATCCGGAACTGCTGGATGAACTGGCGGAGTCGTTTGTCAAATCGAAGTATGATCTGAAACAGTTGTGCCGCGTAATTTGTAACAGTCGCACTTATCAGTTCAGTTCGTTCCCCAACCAATACAACCAGGATGATGACCAGAACTACGCCCGCTACTACCCAAGACGTCTCTCTGCAGAAATCATGCTCGACGCCATGAATGATGCCGCCGGCGCAAAGAATAACTTCAACCATCAACCTGTGGGAGTTCGTGCGGTGGCGTTACCTGATGACTCCGCGAATGTGGAATCGTTTTTCCTGCGTGTCTTTGGTCGTCCCCAGATGGATACCGCCTGCGAGTGCGAACGCACGGCCAACGCCGACCTGGCACAGAGCCTGCACCTGATCAATTCTGACACGATCCAGAATATTCTGACGACTTCCAACGGCAGAGCCGTTCAAATGGCACGCGACAAATCAAAAGATGATCGCACCCACATTACAGAACTCTATTTACTCACCATGTCGAGACAGCCAACACAGGAAGAACTCGATACGGCGCTGGCACACCTCGCTAAAAAACGTCAACAGTCTGCCTCTAAAAAACAGACAGAAGAACAGGCTGTGAAAGAAGCTTACGAGGACATTATCTGGGTGGTTATCAACACCAAAGAATTTTTATTCAACCATTAAACAAAATGAATCATATAAAAATGAAGACGATCAATCGTTTGAGTTTATGTGGCTGTCTCTTCTCTGTGCTGTTGTTTCTGTTACATCAGCAGATGGTTTCCGCACAACTGCCTACCGCTGATCTCAGACAGATCAGACCGTTTGCAGCATCGGCGGGAAAAACGGTCAAGATGTCAGTCATCGGATCGAATCTGGATGATGCCAGCGAACTTCGGTTTTCGCATCCGGGGATCACGGCCAAACCGGTGATGCTGCCTGCAGATGACATTTACCCGAAACCGCGCATTCAAGGCTCCCAATTTGAAGTCGTCGTTTCAGATGATGTTCCTCCCGGCATCTATGAAGTCCGTGCCGTCTCCTATTTTGGACTGTCCACAGCCCGCCCGTTTGTTGTGGCTCCTGCTGACAGCCAGGAAGTGGATGAAACCGGAAAGAACACAAGTCGTGAAACAGCCCAGTCTGTTGAAGTCAATTCGACTGTGACAGGTAATGTTCCTTCCCGAGGCATCGACTGGTACCGGTTTAAAGCAAAAGGGGGACAACGGGTACTCGTCGAACTGGTAGCGGAACGAGTCGATTCCCGCCTGGATGGCCAGATTGTTGTTTATGATTCCGAAGGGCGGGAGATTTCCCGCAATCGGGACTGGTATGGACGCGACCCTTTTCTCGAAATCCAGTCAGAACAGGACCAGGAATATTTTCTGGCGATCTCTGATATCCTTTATCGGGGTGGTTCAGAACATTTTTATCGTCTGAGTATTTCTGATCGACCTCATATTGACTTTGTCTTTCCACCTGCTGGAGAACCGGGATCCCGGAATGTCTATACTGTTTATGGACGTAACTTACCAGGTGGCAGCCTGGGGAATGCTGTTTCTTTGAATGGACAGAAGCTGGAGTCCCTCGAAGTAGAAATCCAGCTTCCCGAAGTCGCAACTCCCCCTGCCAGTTTTCAGCCCTGGAAACCTCGGCAGGGAATTCTTAACGGGCATGAATTCCAGTTGGAAAATTCAAATTCCGTCAGCATTGGTTTTGCGACGGCACCAGTTGCCCTGGAATCCGCCGGGCAGAAAGCACCAACTGTAGCAGTTCCCGTCGAAATTGCCGGCCAGTTCATTGAGCCCAATGAAGAGGACGTTTACCAGTTTCAAGCCACTAAAGGAAAAACCTATTGTATTGAAGTCATCGCAGATCGAATGAAATCCAAGGTGGACCCATACCTCGAAATTTACCAGGTCACGAAAACAAAAGAAGGTGAAGTCACGCGAAAAAAAGTGGCAGAAAACGATGACCTCCCGTCGTTTTTCAGTACTGACAATAAAGATGCGATTAATTTTGATACCGTGGATGCGGCAGCTTCGTTTACAGCAGATGCAGACGGATTATATGAAGTCGTCGTTTTGAATCAGTTCGGAGGTGGCAGCCCGGCCCATATCTATCGGCTGGCGATCAGAGAACCCACGCCTGATTTCCAGGTCTTTGCTTCAACGGAAAGAACGCTGCCCACTAACCGAACCGGTTACTCAGTCACCCCACTGCTCAGGCGCGGTGCCAACTGGGGAGTCCGAATCGTCGCACCGCGGCAGGATGGTTTTACCGGTGATATCACCATAACTGCAGAAGGTTTGCCACCGGGCGTCACGGCAAAGCCACTGGTCCTGAGTGGTAAAACGGATCGCGGCGTACTGGTGCTTTCGGCTGATCCTGCCGCAAAACGCTGGGCAGGCGAAATCAGGATTACAGGTAAAGCCCAGATCAACCATAAAGAGGAAGTCCGCGAAGCGAAGTTTGCCTCCCTGATCTGGGGGCATATCTTCTCAGATTCCATTCGAGTTCGTTCCCGACTGACAACGCGCATTCCGCTGGCAGTCAATGAAGATGAAGAGGCCCCGGTGGTGATCGCACCAGCAGAAGATAAAACCTGGGCCGTGGAACTGAATCAGAAACTGGAAATTCCGATTCAATTAACCGGCAAGGGATCTCGCAAAGGCAACCTGACGATCGAACCGAACGAGCTGTTTGGCCTGCTCCGAGGCCCTCCAACAGTGAATATTGGTGAAAAAGAGACAGAGGGAACGCTGGTGATTGATTTCAAGCCCAATGGGAACTTTAAAATCGAACCAGGCCAGTATCAGTTTGCTTTAATGGGGGTGGGCGTTACCCAATATCGCCATAACCTACCTGCGAGTGAAGCAGCGACTGCCGAAGTAAAACGACTCGAAGCGCTCATTGAAGCGATCAAATCAGATGTCGAACTTACTGAAGTCGCGGCTGAGAAATCCAAATCGACGCTGGAACAGGTTAAACAGAACGCGGAGCAACTGAAGCAGGCACAGGCAGCGTATGATACTGCTTTGAAAGTCAACCAGGCTGCTAAAGACCGTCTGAAACGTGCAGAAACCACCTTAACTCAGGCAACGAACAAAGCGAAGTCAACCGAAAAAAAGGCGGCAGCAGCAGATAACAAATTTGCCGCCTGGTCCAAACTGATCACAGTCAACGTGACTAAGCCTGCTGAGAAAAAATAGTTCTCAAACTGAACTTTCTCAGATTTATCATGATCGAGCAGATCGTCATGTCAATTCTGATCTATTTTCGAAATCAGTATTCGGTTTTCCATGCTATTCGTTTTGCGAAAACGAAACTGTGCCCACTGCTTCGATTCAAGTTTCTGATACTACGACAAATTGTCCTCAGTGGGTTCTTGACTGTGAGTGCCAGGTTCTTTTGCGATTCCACTTACAAGAAAAAGACAGGCATGATCTCCAACTTCGCTGGCATTTCTCCTTATTTTTCAGGAGTTCCCGATTCGCAAATAATAAAGGCGGTATCTCCGGGCACATCGCGAATCCTGTGTTTTCTCTTCTACTTAGGCTACCAAAGAATATCATATGTCCCGATTCAGGTCTGAATACTTCTAATGTATAGGGACTTTTCCTGCAGGCCAGTAGACAGAAAGTATCTGTCTGCTGATAATAGCTTAACAGGTGATGCGTAGTTAACCTGAGGATTCATCTCAATTTATTGAATGGATTAATCCAGGGACCCACTGCCACAAAAGCGTAATTCTGATTGAATACCACGCAAAACATAATTCTCTGCCTGATTTAATGTTGGATAAAACAGTTACGCAATTGAGAGAAGACGATGATGAACGATTCAAAACTTGACCAGATGGTGCAAACAGGTAATCCAGCATTAGATACCATTCTGGAAGGTGGTTTGACGTCCGGTCGGGTCTATTTAGTTGAGGGTGACCCGGGTACGGGCAAAACCACCCTCGCCCTTCAGTTTCTGTTGGAAGGAGCTAAAAATGGAGAGACCGGTTTATACGTCACGCTGTCTGAAACCAAAGAAGAACTCGAGGCGGTTGCCGCTTCGCATGGTTGGAACATGCAAGATATTGAGGTCTACGAACTGATTGATTCAAGTGAACTGGTTGACTCCAATGCCTCACAGTATTCCATGTTCGAACCTTCCGAAGTGGAATTAAGTAAAACGATCCGCGGGGTACTGGAGCACGTCGAACAGAGTAAACCCACGCGAGTCGCCTTCGATTCACTTTCAGAGATGCGGCTGCTGGCACAGAGTCCTCTTCGCTATCGACGCCAGATACTGGCCCTCAAACACTTCTTCACCGGTCGCAACTGCACGGTGCTGATGCTGGACGATAATACTGCACAGGATGCGGATCAGCAATTGCAAAGTATTGCGCATGGCGTGATACGTCTGGAACACATGATGGGAGATTACGGGGGCGAACGTCGTCGCTTGAGAGTGATTAAGCATCGAGGACAGAAATTTCAGGGAGGCTATCATGACTTTCAGTTGCTGACGGGGGGGCTGAATCTGTTTCCCCGCAAGGGACAGCCACAACCGATTGAAAACGCGAATTTCCCCCTTATCTTGAGTGGAAACGAATCGTTAGACCAACTGGTGGGCGGCGGTCTCTCCCCCGGTACCAGTACCCTGCTTCTGGGCCCGGCAGGAGTCGGTAAATCGTCCACTGCCATGCTGTATGCAATTTCCGCTGCCAGTCGGGGCGAAAAATCGGTCTTTTTTATCTTCGATGAAACGCGTGAAGTCCTCCTGGAGCGTGCGGCAAGTTTAAACATGCCACTGCAGGAACACCTGGAGTCAGGTAATATTCTTATACATCAGCTGGATCCCGGTGAATTACTGCCTGGAGAGTTTGCCTGTCAGATTCGAGAAGCGATCCAGCCCAGTGAAGATGGTCGGCGGGTTTCTGTCGTGGTCATCGACAGCCTGAATGGTTATATGAACGCAATGCCTCATGAGCATTTTCTGATAGTGCAGATGCATGAAATTCTCAAGACTTTAGCCCGGCAGAAAATACTGACATTCCTTGTTGTTGCCCAACATGGGATGCTGGGGCATATGGCTACCCCCGTCGACGCCAGTTACCTGGCAGATTCAGTCATCCTGTTTCGTTATTTCGAAGCGACAGGAGAACTGCGGCAGGCGATTTCAGTGGTAAAAAAACGGACTGGCTCTCATGAGCGCACAATACGTGAATTTCAAATGCGGGATGGTGTCATTCGAGTTGGTTCACCTTTAGACGAATTTCAGGGAATCCTCAGTGGTACCCCCACTTTCACCGGAAAAACTTCAAAGTTACTGGGAAGAGAGCATGAGTAAAGAATCAGTGACTGAGGATTCCGACAGTCTCTGTGTGCTGATTCTGGCTCCGACCCCCAAGGACAATGAATTTTGCGTCCAGGTTCTGGAAGATGCTCGAATTAAAACACGAGTGTGTACCAGTCTGAAAGAACTCTATGAACAGGTCAACCAGGGTCACGCTGCGGTCGCGCTGATCGCAGAAGAATACCTGAAAACTGATCAGAATGGTCTGATACCGGACTTACTGTCAAACCAGCCGGCATGGTCCGATCTTCCCATCGTGGTTTTACTGATCGCCGGTGAGCATGCCTCGCCTTCACTCAATCAGTTACAGGAACTGGGGAACATTACCCTGATTCGGCGTCCGGTTCGGATTGCGGTCTTTATCAATACGATCCGGGCAAAGCTTCGCGACCGGGAACGCCAATACAGTGTGCGCGACCTGCTGAGAGAACGAACCGAAGTCAATCAGAACCTGGAGATTCAGCAAAGACGCTTTTCACTGGCCTTGAAAGCAGGAGGCATGGCTGCCTGGGAACTGCAGAATGAGAAACTGTACTGGTCGGATACGATTTATGATTTACTGGGATTGCCTCCCGGTGAACCTGTCACACTTGAGCGATTTTATTCCGTGATTCACCCTGAGGATTTACCGAAGTTACAGGAAGTCTGGGAAGCTTCCGTCAGGAAAAATCAGTCTTTTGAAGAAGAATTTCGTATCCTTTACTCTGGCAAAGAACAGAGATGGATGGAGTTGATGGGCGAATCTGTAGAATGGGAACTGGGAAACCCCGGTCATTTTGCCGGCCTGTTCTGGGATATAACAGCGGAAAAAGTTCAGGAAAAACGGGAACAGCGTGCTGCTGAAATTGAACGGTTTCTGAGTGAAGCAACGATGACACTTGCCGCTTCACTTGATTTTGAAACGACACTGGAAAGCGTCACATCGTTATGTGTGCCCACCTTGGGGGACTGGGCAATTCTGGAGTTGATCGGCGATGATCATACCATCAGACGCATGAAAATTGCTCATTCGGATCCGGGAGCCTCGATTCTGGCAGAGCAGCTGATGCAAACCGACTCCATCCCCTCCTTGAAGGAACGGTCAGCCAATTCACATCTGTTCGGAAACGAAACTATTTTTGTGGAAAACCTGACAGAGGAATTGCTTCAGGAAGTCGTTCCGACACCAGAGCATCTGCCTGTCCTGCGAGAGTTAGGCGCGGAGTCATTGATCGTGGTAGCCCTGGGGATACGCGATCTGCAGTTTGGTGTTTTAACCCTGATTCAAACAGATGCCGCCCATCGACACAAAATCAGTGACTTCAAGACTGCTGAAGAACTGGCACGACGGGCTTCCATCGCGATTGACAATGCCCGGCTGTATAAAATCGGGCAACAGGCGAGCGCTGCTAAAAGTGAATTTGTTGCCAACATGAGTCACGAAATACGCACTCCCATGACAGCAGTTCTCGGCTATGCTGATTTACTTGCCGGTTCAGAAAACGATCCAGAAAAGCTGAAACACCTGCGCATGATACAGAAAAACGGAAGTTTCCTGCTGGATATCATCAATGATATTCTGGACCTTTCCAAAATCGAAGCCGGCAAGATGGAATGCGTGACGGAGTATTTTGCCGCGGATGAGCTGATTGCAGACGTGTACTCGATGATGCATATTCGCGCGGCCGAAAAGAAACTCGATTTCAGTGTCGAATACGCAACAACCATTCCCAGCCAGATCGAAAGCGACCCGAAACGCCTGAGACAGATTTTAGTGAACCTGATTGGGAACGCGGTCAAATTCACCTCGGAGGGTTCGATCCGACTTGTCATCTCCTATGATGCATCCGGTGAACAGCCCGCCATTCAGTTTGAAGTGATCGACACAGGCATCGGAATCACAGACGCACAACTTTCTCAGCTCTTCCAGGAATTTTCTCAAGGCGATACTTCCGTGACCCGCGCGTTTGGAGGAACCGGGCTGGGGCTTGCTATCAGTGCGCGACTGGCCCGCATGCTGGGCGGAAGTATTGAAGTTCACAGTCAATCCGGTTCAGGTACCACATTTACCTGTAAAATTACTGCCGGTTTAGTCGAGTCTGCTTCATTGATTCAGCCGCAGAATGAACATAAAACGTCGATTGACAAACCAGATTCTCAGGGATCGGCACCTTCTTTATCCTGCAACGTACTGGTCGTCGATGACCGACGTGATATCCGTTATATTGTTAAACAGTTTCTAATCAAATCCGGCGCACAAGTCGAATCGGCCAATGATGGGCTTGAAGCTATCGAACGGATAAAACAGGCAGAAAAATCATACGATATGATTCTGCTGGACATGCAGATGCCTCGGCTGGACGGATACCAGACTGCGGAACGACTGCGCAGCCTCGGCTTTAAGCAACCGATCATTGCACTCACTGCGGATGCGATGCACGGCGATATGACCCGTTGCCTGGCCAGTGGTTGTGATGCTTTTATCAGCAAGCCGATCAATACTAAAGAACTGATTGAAACAGTGGCTCGCTATACGCAATAAAGTTTTCGGATATTTCTTATTCAGAAGTCAGCCAGCCACAATCTGTTACCTTCTGGATCGCATCGCATTGAACCATAGCGTCTTCCGATCTATGATACTCGATCCCCATAGCCTCGGAGACGCTACAGTAAAACTGGATACAGTCTATACGGCCCAGAACAGCTCGAATTGAGGATTATGGATATAATCCCCGGGCCAGTTTCGCCTGGGCAACGCGTTCGACTCCCTCAATCATGGCAGCGGTTCGCATATCAAACTGATTATTCTGGGCGCGATTCAGAGTTCGTCGAAACGCATCCTGGAGAATCGACTTCAATCGCTGGTTTACTTCATCCAGTGTCCACATATAGTTTTGCGTATCCTGAACCCATTCGAAGTAGGATACGGTCACACCGCCGGCATTTGCCAGAATATCCGGCAGGATAAACACTCCTTTTTCATTAAGCACTTCATCTGCTTCCAACGTCGTCGGGCCATTGGCTCCCTCCGCCAGAAGTTTACATTGAATACGGTCGGCATTCTCCGCAGTGATCTGATTCTGCAGTGCTGCTGGTACCAGAATATCACACTTGAGTTCCAGCAGTTCTTCATTGCTGATGTGATCCCCTTCTGGATAACCTTCCAGAAACCGGTTTTGGGCGACGTATTCCAGCAGTGAAGGGATTGATAACCCGTGCCGATTATAAACGCCGGTTGTGGCATCACTCACGCCAATGAGCTTTACCCCCAGTTCACTCAGGAACAAGGCGGCATGGCTGCCGACATTTCCGAATCCCTGTACCACGGCCGTGCATTCACTCAGGTTCATTTTCAGGTGTTTCGCCGCTTCCTGGATCAGATAAACCACACCGCGTCCGGTGGCTTCATTTCTGCCGCGGGCTCCCCCCAGTACCAGTGGTTTTCCGGTAACAACTGCAGGAACAGTGTACCCCTTTTCCTGGCTGTAGGTATCCATAATCCAGGCCATGACCCGTTCGTTCGTTCCCATATCGGGAGCCGGAATATCCTTATCAGGACCGATAATCGGGCTGATTTCTGTAGCAAAGCGCCGCGTCAGCCGCTGCAGTTCGTGGCTGGTCAACCCCGTGGGATCAATACGAACTCCCCCCTTCGCTCCTCCGAACGGGAGATGCACGAGCGCGCATTTCCAGCTCATCCACATGGCCAGTGCAGAAACTTCACCCAGGCTGACATCCTGGTGATAACGAATCCCCCCTTTCGTCGGCCCCATCGTCAGAATATGCTGGACTCGATAACCAAAGACGGTCTCCACCTCTGTATAATGATCCCGCCGAAAGGGTAATGTGACCACCAGGGTTCGCTGCGGGAATAACAGCCGCTGCCTGATATTATCATCCAGTCCCATGAACTGAGCCGCTTTCAGAAACTGCCGCTGGGCCAGGCGAAACATGGGAGAATCCCATTCTGCGTCTCGTACCCGGGTCCGTTCAATTGCATATCGCATCGATCGAATCAGTGAAGTTCTGCTGAGTTGCGTCTTCACAAGGTAATCCTGGGCACCGGCTTCGACCGCCTTGGCAGCCAGTTTGACATCATCCAGACCGGTTACAATGACAATAGGAACCGTCGGCGCAAACGAACGAACCCTGATAAATGTATCCAGGTCTTCACTGTCAGGGAGAGTCAGATCGAGGAGCACGACATCTACCGCGGCCGCATCCAGTTGATTCAAACCGGCCTGTAATGTCCCGGCATACTGGAGTTGAAAAAAGGGAGATTTTGATTCTGACAATAAAGTTTTAACCAAGCCGACGTGAATCGGATTATCTTCAATCAGAAGTACTTTTACTGTATTCCCAGATGAAGTATTCATCAGTTATTCCTTTTCTGAGGTAGTTGACTCAATGTGATCGACGACTGCGGGGAGTAATCGCTCGAATTCGCGGTCCAGATTCTCCAATGCCTCCCTGGCTTCGCTCAATTTTTTCTCTTTCCCCATCATTTCCAGCTTTTGAGCCGCTTCCGCAGCAGGATGCGCTTCAAACAGGGCAGCCGAACTTTTCAGCGTGTGGGCGGCGCGCCTGAGCGTCTGCGCGTCATTGTCTTTCAAAGCTTCCCTGATTTCAGACAATAAGCGAGGGGCCTCGGTCAGAAAGATCTGTCCCAGTTCATTAAGCGCTTCAGCGGGAATTTCAGATTTCTCCATCGCCTGCTGCCAGTTAATGACAGGCATTGTGGCTGGTTCGTAGAGTTCCTCTGGTTGCCCTGCCTCTGCCTTGCTGCTTGAATCATCCATGATCTTACCCTCGTCTTTCGATTCAGGAATGATCATTTCTTCGGTGAGAGCATCTGCTGAAGTATAATGCAGACATTCTTCTATCGTCGAAAACAGTTCTCTGACACGAACCGGTTTGGATACGTAACCATCCATGCCAGCCTCCAGACAACGCTCACGATCTCCCTTCATCGCGTGTGCAGTCATGGCGATGATGGGAACGTGCTCTCCTGTCTCCTGTTCATATTCTCGAATCTGTCGGGTTGCTTCCAGACCATCCATTTCAGGCATCTGCACATCCATCAGAATCAGATCAAACTCACGGTTTTTCCTCTCGTTCACGGCATCGCTGCCATTCAGAACGACTGCAATTTCATGCCCCTGGGGTTTCAGGAGTGCCAGCGCCAGTTTCTGGTTTACCAGGCTGTCTTCTGCCAGCAGAATCTTCAGAGGCGGGATCCTCTGTACCAGATCAGCAGTCGCTGTTCGCATATCATGCTGTGGCGTCCCGTTCATCCCCAGGGTTTCTGCAATCGAGTTGAACAACTCCGACTGCTTTAATGGCTTAATCAGATGGGCGGCTATTCCCAGCTCTTTACAGCGGGATATTTCTCCCTGGCGGTCGCTGGAAGTAATCATCATAATGACTGCGCTCCCCAGCGTGGAATCATCCTTGATGGCCTTTGCGACAGAAAACCCGTCCATGACAGGCATATTTGCATCAACCAGTACCAGGTCAAAAGGATGCTTTGACTGCTGGCTGGCGTGCATGACATCCAAGGCATCACTGCCGCGATTGATGGATTGAGTCTGCATGTTCCAGCTTCCCAGCATCTCTTCAAGAATCTGGCAATTCGTAAGATTGTCATCCACAATCAGAACCCGTAATCCATCAAGCTCCGCTTTCAACAAAGGTTCGTTTACAGGCACTTCTTCCTCAGTTAACTCGAAACGGGCCGTAAAATGAAATTCACTTCCTTTGCCGACTTCGCTGTTGACCCAGATCTTTCCCCCCATCATTTCAATCAGGCGCGAGGCAATCGCCAATCCCAGCCCCGTACCACTGAAGCGTCGGGTCATCGATTCATCAACCTGTTCGAAAGCCTGGAAGATCTGCTGTTGTTTGTCCTCAGGGATCCCGATTCCGGTATCGCGGACAACAAAATGCAGTTGCAGTTCATTTTTTGACTGGAAGTCGTAGTTCACGTCCAGAACTATTTCGCCTTCCTCTGTAAATTTAATGGCATTACCGACCAGGTTGACAATAATCTGACGCAATCGGAAGCGGTCACCGACGATCGTATCCGGGACATCTGCATCGAGGTGGAAGGCCAGTTCCAGGTGCTTGTGATGAGCACGGACTGCGAGCGACCTCATGGTATCTCCCAGGTTTTCCCGCAGGTGGAACGGCGCTTTCTCAAGATCAAATCGCCCCGCTTCGATTTTCGAGAAATCAAGAATATCGTTAATCACCGAAAGTAATGATTCCCCCGATTCCTGCACCATCGTCAGATATTCGCGTTGAGTGGAATTCAGGTCCGTATCGAGCAGCAGTTCCGTCATCCCGATCACGGCATTCATCGGTGTGCGAATTTCGTGACTCATCGTAGCCAGAAATGCACTTTTCGCGCGACTGGCAGCTTCCGCAGCTTCTTTTGCCTGCCTTAATTCTTCCTCTGCCTGTTTTTCTACCGTAATATCATGAATAAATGCGGCAAACAGAAAGCCACTCCCCTGGGGAACCGGTGTGATGGTTAATTCCACGGGAAATTCATGACCATCGCGGTGCATGGCTGATAGCTCGAGACGTTTGTTGAGAAAGGGACCTTCGCCTGATCGTAAATAATGTTCAATACCATGCGTATGCTGCAGCCAGTAACGTTCAGGAATGATCGTCTCTTCCAGAGAACGTCCTATCGCTTCTGCATGAGACCAGCCAAATGTCACCTCCGCCTGTTCGTTCCACTCACAAATAAGACTCTTCTCATTGATGGCAATGAATGATTCATGAGTCGTCGCCAGAATCGCCCGGTTCTTTTCGTCTCTTGACTGCAGTTCCTCCTGGTTGGCACGAGACTCCGTAATATCCCGCATTACAATGACGCCGCCTCGTAACTCACCGCGATCGTTTCTGAGAGGCCGGGCGGTCACACTGATCCAGGTCCCCTCCGGGATATCCGGATTTTCAAGATACAGCACAACTTCATCCAGCGACTCTCCCCGCATCGCGCGGGCCAGAGGCAGATCCCGGGAGGGACACATGGTTTTGCCGTCTGCCAGATAGCATCCATAAATCTGCGACCACTTGTCAGGATCCACATTCTGCGGACCAATACCGACAATCTGCTCGGCGGCCGGATTCCAGAATACGGAATTTCCATCCTGGTCAGCAACAATCACACCATCGCCCATACTGTCCAGGATCGATTGCAGAATCTGCGACTGCCGCCTGAGCTGCTTCTGTGAAGCTTTTAGCTCAGCCGTGCGTTGTTCAATCCGGTCTTCCAGTTCTTCTCGAGAGGCAGACAGTTCCTCTGCCATATGATTAAACGCTGCCCCCAACATGCCCACTTCATCTGAAGAAGAGATGGGAACCCGGACATCCAGGTTCCCTTTCGCAATTTTGGAAGCGGAAGTAGCCAGCCCCAAAACAGGCCGGGTAAAGCGACGTGCAACGAGAAACGAAACGGCCATGCCGAAAAACATCAGCCCCACCTGCAGTAGCAGCAGCACTTTGCGCAAATAGGTCACAGGCGCGTAAGCTTCCTCCAGGCTGATTTTGGCAATCATGCCCCAGGGCGCTTCCAGATCTGGTTGATAATCAACCGGGCGATAAGAGACCAGCACCCGATCGCCGCTGTAATTCAAAACTTCTGATCCACTCTCGTCCTGCAGTGCTTTTGCCATCACCGGCACCTCAGAAATCGGAACCGACCAGACTTCACTGTCGCGTGGCTGAAACAGATAGCGAACATGATCTCCCTGCTGGGTCGCAACCAGTAAGTCCCCCGTCTTCTGCAAGCCAACGCGATTCGTCAGTATCTCTTTGAGCGGGGTCACATCCAGCCAGACCATGAGGACCCCCAGCAGGTTTCCTCCTTCAGAGTTCATCGGTGCGACCAGGTAAGTGAGATAACGGCCGTCGACTTCCTGGGGCAGATCCAGGCGTGGATGCTCTTTGCCTTCCAGAAAACCAGGATCACCGGCATAGGTTTTACTCAAATAATCATCATTGGTCGCTGTAATCACGGTTCCCTGTGGATTAACAATCCACAGATCACGGAAGCTCGATGAACTTCCAAATTTTGTGTCCTCCAGAATTCGCTGCGATTGCTCGCGAAACGAATTCAGATCAATTTCTCCCCCGTTGAACTCCTGAATCAATTCATGCAGGCTGGTCCGATTTGTCACCAGAGCAGCACGTTCCAGCTGTTGCTTCACATATTCTTCGAAGAGCGCTGCCCGATCTGTGACAACCAGTTGCAGACGGAGATGAATATTGTCGTGAATAATATCACGCGCGAGAACATAGGCCAGATGCCCGAGAATCCCGCCGCTCAATACGACGACAGCTGCAACGAACAGAGTATTCTTTAACAAAAGTGATCGCCAGAATGAAGGCGGTTCATTTGTGAAAGTATGCTGCTTTGCTACGGGAGCAACTTGAGCTCGATCAGTGGAAGCGCACATGGAGCTGATCCTTCCTGGCACATAACGATACCTGCGCCTCGGGTGCACGGCTCTTCTCCAGCCCCTCTCCCGGTGCAGCAATTTCTTTGCAATCGTCAGTCGACTTCAATCTGCAATTTGTTGCATCGTATGCGTTTACATATATTCTATGCAGAAAACACTGCTTTGGAAATGGGTTGTTTAAAAGTTCGAAAAGATCTCCCGGACTTTCATCGAAAAATGATCGATTTTAAGGAATCGACTGATGTCACATGGCATTGAAGCGGTTTGTTTCTGAATCTGCCTGGTCTCAGTATTTGAGCCAGAACACAACAATTCCACTGCCATAAAACCCGGCATACGTGAACAGCTTCAAGATCGCAGAAAGACAGATTCCTCTGAACTTTTCTTTGGAAAGCTGTGCTTCCAGCAGTCCCAGCGGAAGTGCCCCGATCGGACCAGCCAGAAAGGCCCATTCAAAAACCAGGCTCAAACGTCGGCATAACAGAAAATACAGAATTGAAATGCCAGCGAAGATCAACAGTGGCAGATAATCACGCCAGAGGGGACGCTGATTCGATCTTCGAAACTGGACGACTGCCAGAACAGGATCGAAGGCAATATACAGACAGAGAGGCCAGGTAAAAACGAACTCCCCAGTCCAGGCACTGATCCAGGTAGTCCCCAGCGCACCACAGATAAAAGCGAGGGTTCGATAACAGACTGTCCAGGTCAATAACCGAAGCTCAACACGAACCAGACTGGCCGGGATCAATGCGATCAGCAGACTCGCCAGCAGCAATCCGGTGGACCAGCAAAACCAGTTCCAGAGCCAGGCCTGGGAAGGCAGGTCAAAGGCATACTCTGGTTCGACGGAAAGAATCTGTCCCGCCCAGTCCACATATCGTTCCTGGGGGATCTCATCCACACGCAATGTCTGTTGCTGAGTTGGCAGTAATTCCGGCTTCCCCACATAGATACAGGCCGCCCGCGACTGATTGCGAACATAAACACAGCCACGATGCAGAATCGGAGGCGTCCAGGTCAATTCGCCTGTCAGAACAGAACAGCGTGCCAGAATATCACATTCCTCCGGATTGATTTTTAATAAAATCAGTTCACCACGCTCGTTGAGCAAAATCAGTTTTTCGTCGGCAACGATGATCCCTGCCTGACCAATCTCGTCCGAAGTATCATTGGTGGAGCGTTCCGGTCTGCCTGAACCCTGCTCCCATAATTCGTTTCCCGTCAGAAAGTCAATGCAGCGGAACTTTCCCCGCGATGGTCGCTGCGTTTTTGACTGCTGATCAAAAATGTCAAAGCCATAGATCTGATCCCCCACAAGGACACTCGAAAGAACGTCATTCGCTAAGATCCTGGAACGCCAGATCGTTTTAAGTGTGGCCCCTTTTTCAAACTCTGCGGGGATTTCGAACAATTGAGAGCCCGACCTGAAGGGAGCCGCAATCCATAGATATGGCTCTCGATAGAGTGGCCAGGACGAATGTTCGTCGTATCCTTCAGAAAGATCATGTTCCAGAAGTAATTCACCGGTTTTCAGATCGTGAAGTACCAGTGCATTCTCCAGGTAACCCACGATCAGTTTTCGTCCATTTCGTACAATGGGCATAGCCGGCGTATAACTGGCTGGTTGACTTCCTGCCTGCCAGGCTGTCTTTCCATCCTCCAGATGCAAGGCGACCAGGCTTGCCCCGGGACCTCCGACAGGCATTACGACCAGTTGATCGACGACCGTAGGCGAACAGGCATAACCAAAACCGATCCCCCCATCCCCTTTGAATTCTGTGACGAGATTGCGCGACCAGATTAATTTTCCAGTGTCTGCATTCAGGCAACCAACCAGCCCGCTGGGACCGGCAAACAACAGACGCCCCTCTACCAGTGTTGGAGTGGCACGCGGTCCCGGGTAGACTCCCGCCAGTTCGTAAGGCCAGTCATACCAATACTTCCAGATTTCTGTTCCCGAACGGGCATCCAGACAATAGACATACTGCCCCTGCAGGTTCTGTCCCTGGGTATAGACCCGATTTCCTCGCGCTACAAAAGCAGAGTACCCCTGGCCCAGTTCTTTGACCCACAGCACCGGCGGCCCCGCGGTGGGCCAGGTATCCGCGATATGGATCTCAGGGGAATGTGCATCAAAATGAAGTCCCCTGACCGCGGGCCAACCGGCCTCTTTGACATCAGCCGGTAGAAATGGACTGGGAACAATTGTCTGTGCATATAAAGATCCGGGAGAAGTCAGCAAAGATAAAATCAACAGCAGCCAGGCTGCCTGATACAGCTGGACGATAATCCCTCGCGCAGGGGGTGATGGCTCATTTGTCACAGGCTGTTCATTCAATATCGAAGCGATTCAGAATCTTAATTCAGAAATGTCAGGAACCGGCTGCCGAAAGTTTAGAGAGTGCCTCAAGTGCCTCGACCGGAACGGTCATGGACGAATCCAGTGATTTCAAGGCATGCACAACAGGCGTCAGTGTGTCTCTCAAATCCTCGTTATCAGAAGCCAGGTGATGTAAAACAAAACAGGCACCATCTCTGAACTCCGCGGGATCTTTGATTAATGCATGCAAAACCTCCGGCACGGCCTTTTCATTCAATGCGATCAATGCATCGCCGGCCACCCATTTCACACTGGTATCATCTGTTAAAGCTTCTACTAAAGCAGGTACTGCAGCCGGATCGCAGATGGCTTCAAGCGATTTGGCTGCTTCCCAGCGCCGCATTTCGGAAGCACTTCCCAATGCTTCCGCCAATGCAGGGACCGCTGGCTTGCCGAGTTTTGTCAAACTCTTCCGAGCGGACTGGCGTAACTCACTGTCTGAACTGTCAAGCTGACTGATCCATTCAGCAACTTGAGGATCTGCGATATCTGTCTGAGTTGGTTTATCGGTCATCACCGTTTCTCCTGTTGATTAGACAGTTAAAATACTGAAAACGACAACAAGCGGTATTATACCATTTTTCGAATCAAATTACACGATTCTTTCCAGTTTGGATTCGAATACGAATCTACCAGAATCCATCACCGTCTCACAGTTTGCAATGATTGCTGTATCCCAGTCGACTCATTACAATCAGGCAGATGGTTAATTGATAAGAATAATCGTACGCTGACAATGAAATCCGGTAAACGGTATGCCACATCGATTGAACAGACTTCTGGTTTTTCCGCTCCTGCTTCTTGCGATCAGTCTTCCACTGCGTTGGGGGCACAGCCATGAAAGACTTCTGGGACAACAACTGGCTCAACACATACAGTTGTTCCACCCGCCTTTTCAAAATCAGTCACTCCCCTCTGGCTGGCATTCACACCCTCTCTTCCCCGGTGTTGTCCTGGAAGACCACGGCCATTCATTCGCCATCAACAATTCGTCTGCCAGCGGATTTCAGTCACCTGTTGAGCGCGTGCATCCTGACCTTAAGCCTGTTGATCCAGGCATTCCTGATTTTCCAGACCTCCCCCTGCTTCAGCGTAATCGTCTCCAAAGCCAGGCTTACAAAGTTTGCAGCACGCAGACTTATCTGTATCTTCAGATTCTGCTCATTTAAAGCTGCGTAAATCACGAGCAGATATTACAAACCCACAACTGAATTTTTCTGTAATCCACCCACTTCAAGGAACTCCCAAAATGAATTTGAACATAAGACTGATCATTTCCGCCTGTTTCACCCTGTTGGTCGGCATAACACTGGCATTCAACTCGTCTTCTTCCGTGCAGGCAGAACCGGCCAATGGCAAGAAAGATGCAGGCGAACCGGTTGAGCCGGATATGCACGAGTTTATGGAGTACGTTTTTCAACCCACTTACAAACGACTCAAACAGGCGATGGCTGCAGAACCTGCCGACAGAAATGCCTGGAAAACGATCAAAGCCGACTCTCTGATTCTCGCAGAAGGGGGCAATCTTTTACTTCTGCATGATCCTGGAAAAAACCGTAAAGAATGGGACGCCCACAGTATTGAGGTCCGTAAATCAGGCGGCTTGCTTTATAAATCAGCGAAAGCAAAAGATTTTAAAGCAGCTCAACGGCACTATCAATCCATGCTGAAAAACTGCAATGCCTGTCATCAACAGTTTGCAGGCGGCAAGCATCAGCTGAAACCCTGATCTCAAGACCGGTCCCAGATATGTCATTACCGCCTGTGTGCCTTAAACGGGCAGCAGGCGGTAATGATCGAATTTGCTGTTTCATGTTGGCTGAACCAGAGGACTGAAGTTCTTTACTCAGGTTTCTGCTGCGAATCTATTTCCGCGTGGGTTGCTTTACTGATGAGCTGCTTCAACTTAGATTCCGGGCTCACCAGTTTTTTCGCCAGAATATCCTGCTCGGTAAATTTCGCCAGTAATATTTCGCCATCCGTGGATCGATTGCGATCGTATGAAATATAAATCGATCCATCCGGCGCCTGAAAACCATCGGGGTAGGAAATTCCTTTTCGCTCATCAATCACCAGCCCGCCCTGCCAGGTCAGACCATCATCGTCTGAGAGCCAGGCACTTAACTGTACCCTCCCCTGATGGGAGTCAATCTTATCTCCATGCTTGATGAGCAACAACCGCCCTGATGCCAGTCGGCAGATATGAAAACGCGCGTTGGGCTGACGAATCTGTGGAGGCTGTGTAGGATTCGCCCAGGTTCGGCCGCCATCCGTCGATATCGTCTGCATAATGCCTTTTCGGGTCCGCGCCAGCATCCAGAGCGAACCATCCTTGCGTTCGACGATCATATGTTCGTGCCAGTCCGGGTTGGGAAAAGTCGCTGCGCCACGGCGTTGCCAGGTAGCTCCCTGATCGGTCGAAACGAATACATTCGCACCACGCTGGGAATCCAGCTCTTGAAAGCAACCTTTAAAGGGTCCGAAACCGCTACGCTGATCCAGCGAGATCGGCAGCATCCACTCTCCATTCGATAACACAGTCGGTTTATTTAAAGTGACTCCATGCCAGATCCGGCGTGGCTTGGACCATTTTGGATCTGCGGCATCGGGATTCTCACATACCGTTGCCCAGACTCCTGCCCGGCCATCGAACATATGCAGTGATTGATCAAAGATCAGCCAAAGCCGCCCGAGCGGATCGGTCCAGAGATTGCCAACCAGAATACTGCGATCAATGGGATGATCCGGCGAATGGGAATCCAGGACCACACGCGGCCGTGACCAGCTTGCCCCGTCATCATCACTGGAGGCAAGTACAAAAAAAGCCTCGGGACTGTCGCCCCCTGCCACCCAGCAGGCCCAGAGCCGCCCGCCAGGCGTTCTTTCGATGCCAATCGTCATGCCGTAATCAAGTTTGTCATAGTCATATTCAGGAAGCGGTGAAGTATTCACCACGGGCGGAACCAACGCCAGATCGGCCAGCCGTTCCATATTTTTAATCTCAGCCTGTTTCTCTTTTTTCGACCTGGGAGTCGCTTCAGTTACTTCGACGCTTGTATCAGCCCCCATTACGAGTAACACCAGTTTCTGAAACCGCAGATGCTCTCCTTGTTTCACCTGTTTTCGCCAGGTAGTCACCCGATTGATTTCACCCGGGAAGAGCGGAAATTCCGGGAGATTCACTTTTTCAAATCCCAGTCGAATCAGATCGAGTTCTCGACTCGCCGCTCCTGGCCGTCTGGCGGGAGTCAGGGCATACAGAGTTCCCGCTGTTTTGCAGACCACTTCATACCCTTCAATAGTTGTGTTGAGGAACTTCCGTCCTTTCAGTAACTCAGGAACCTCCTGGAGTCTGTATTGACGATCGGTAAACAGTTCTACGCCCGGCTGCATGATGGCGGGCTGAACAACCGGTTTTGGTTTCGGCTTTCTTTGCATGCCCGCTTGAGAAGCAAACTCGCCCTTCGCTTCGAGTTTACCAAACATGATTCGCTCTTTACGACTGGGAGAAGAATCTCCCTGTGTGACGCAGAGCCAGATGGCTCCTTCGTATTCTGCGAAAGCCGGATATTGAAATGAGTGAGGTGTTTCGAAGCGGTACTTGCGCTGCCAGGTCTTCCCATCGCGGGAGACATCGACGTTAAAGACGCTGCGATTCACACCCTCAATGCGGGTCGCTTCCTGCCAACCCAGATAATACACTTCACCAAATTTATCGAAGGTCGGTTTTGAATTCGTGCCATTGGGAACGGCAGGAATGGGTGCACCCACTGTCCAGTTATGACCATCCTGACTGGTGGTGAAATAGTAATTGCGATCGCCGCCATCATTGCGGCAGATGGCCATCCAGGTTCCATCCGACAGGCGATTGATGGCCGACTCACTCAGTTGTGCGGACTGGGGTTCGTTGTAATGCCCGAGTACTTCAATCGTATCATGCTGATCATTGATGCGGGCGAGTGCATTCTGTTTTCCTGCAAAATTATTAATGGCGATATAAGTCTGATTTTCCCAGTTTTTGAAGGAATCAAACAGATAAAACCCGAAATCTTTAGCCGGTTTCCTGAAACCGTCCGCAACGGCATCGGTATGAAAATACTGCGGCTGCATATCGAAGGTACCAGCAGCGGTTTTCAGTTTGACCTTATGGATTTTGTTTTCGAAAGCACGGGCAGGAATATCAAAATCAATATACCAGGTTTGAGCCTGTCGCTTGCCGGGCTGTTCACTGGCAAAAAAACAACGCAGGGTATTGTCATCATGTTGAAGAATCCGGGGTACAAAACAGGCACCGACGGACAATGTTTCATTTTCGTACTTCTGGCTGCTGCGTGCGAAGGGAATGACCGCTTCGACTTTTAACGACGTCAGATCTACGATCGACATTGCGCAGTAGATTTCAGGCCAGCCGGCACTTTCACCGGCTCGGGTATCATTAACCTCTGCAACGATAAAGGCGTGATCGTTTATCAGGACCATTTCCGCATCGTGAGCCCCCTTCACCTGTTTTCCTGTGACCGGGATCAGCCGTTCCAGAACCTGATCGCCGGCGAGGGCGGCATCCCAGCCAGCGGGTACCAGTGGTTCCGCAGCAGTGCACAGCGAAACAAACAGAAAGAAGTTGAAAGTGAAGCCGAGCGCGTATTTCATGGGAGTCATTCTTTTCTATAGTTTTCAATGAATTGAATGCAGGTCTCTGTTATAACGATATTTATTATGCACAACCGAGCAGTTTTCGAACAGTCAGACGCGGCGAGATAAAGCGTTTTGAGTAGTCTGCATAGATAAAGTAAGAGGTGATGAGCACGAATTCAAATCAGGAATCACAGGCAACAACGAGCGGAAATCTGGCACCGTGGACGACCGGCGATCTGCCCGCGCCGCCTCCCTTTACGATTCGCAATTTATTTCGCACGATTGGCCCCGGAGCAATTTTACTCGCGGGTTCCATTGGAGGAGGTGAATGGCTGGTCGGACCGACCATTACGGTCAAGTACGGATTGGATATTCTGTGGATCGCCACAGTTGCGATTGTGCTGCAGTTGCTGTTTAACCTCGAAGCAATCCGGTACACACTTTATACGGGTGAACCGATCCTGGTGGGAATCATGCGCTTACGTCCCGGCTCCCGCTTCTGGGCCAGCGGTTACATCTTCGCCACCATTGCCCAACTGGGAGTACCAGCCCTGGCGGCGGGTTGTGCCTCTGTGCTTTTCGCCGCGTTTGCCGGTCATATCGCCGGCGCAGGAGATGCCACGTACCTCAGCTATTTAACTTATGTTGTGATCCTGGTGACGGTAGGAATCCTGCTTAGCGGCAAGACGATTGAACGCATGCTGGAATATTTTTCCTGGGCAATGATCGCGTTCATATTTTCGTTTCTGATTATTGTGAATGTACTTTTCGTTCCACTGGAACACTGGCTGAAAACCTTAAGTGGGTTCTTTCAGTTTGGACGACTCCCCCCTGATATTGATATTTTGTTGCTGGCTGCTTTTGCTGCGACCGCGGGCTCCGGAGGCATCGGCAATCTGGTGATTACCAACTGGTATCGCGATAAAGGTTTTGGCATGGGCAGCAGAGTCGGCTCGATTTCGAGTGCCTTCAGTCACAGTGAAGTACAGTTGACTGCAACAGGTCAGGTTTTTCCCATCACCGACGAGAATCTCCAAAACTGGCGATCCTGGTGGAAGTATGTCTCTGCAGACCAGATCTGGCTCTGGGGCATGGGGTGTCTGGTCGGCATGTTTTTGAACGTCAATCTGGCGACAGCCGTCATCCCGGAGAATACGGAGATGGATCACATGGCAGCAGGTGCTTTCCAGGCCCGCTACATGGCGGAACATCTCTGGTCAGGCTTCTGGTGGCTGGCGCTGTTGAATGGTTTCTGGGTGCTGATGTCGACTCATTTAAGTAATACTGATGTTTTGATTCGCACGGTGACCGATATTGTCTGGGTGGCCAGCCCGCAGGTGCGCGAACGCCGTAGAATGAATATCAGCCGGCTGTATTACTTCTTTCTGACGCTTGCCACGATCTGGGGACTGCTGGCGGTGAACTGGGGCCATGCACTGTCCCTGTTCAAGATTCTGGGAGCCGTCGCCGGGCCTGTACTCGCTATTGCTGCGGTACAGATCCTGATTGTCAACACGAGGCTGCTACCTGAAGAACTGCGGCCTCATCTCTGGCGGCGCGGTGCCTTGATACTGTGTGCGATCTGTTACGGATGCCTGTCGCTGGCTTTGCTTTGGGACTTGTATTTATCGCTGAGATGAGCCAGACTGTACTGTACAAAGAGCGTGCTCATTGGATCATGGAGATTCCAGCTGTGAAGCCACTTGTATCAACCAGCGAAGATTGCCCCCCAGTTTTCCCGCGAACGGTTTTGTTAGCGATCCTGTTCTGCGCTACTCTTCCCTCTTTCTCTGCTGCTGCTGAGAATCCTGCCGCACAAACACCTGTGATTTATGAAAGCAGGATCCAAAATCTCTTCGAAGAGAAGTGCCTCAGCTGTCACAACTCAAAAACCAGAAAAGCGGGACTGGATCTGAGTTCTCCCGAGAGTATCCTCAAAGGGAGCGAGTCGGGGCGGATCATCCAGGCGGGCGACGCAGACGCCAGTCTGTTGTTTCAGATGATCGAATCATCTGAAATGCCGCCCGATGAGAAAAAACATTTCAGCAAAGAGGAACTGCAGCAGTTGCGTCACTGGTTGAACGCCGGTGCCCACTTTCGCGAAAAAGTCAAAACAGCGCCTGCTGTCACGCAGCACGATATTATTCCCCTGCTCCATTTACGATGCGTTGCCTGTCACGGGGGCCGGCGCAAAGAAGCCGGTCTGGACCTGCGAACGAAAGCCTCCATTATCAAGGGGGGCAAATCCGGGCCGGCAGTCATTCCGGGTAATCCGTCAGACAGCCTGTTGCTCAAACGAATTCATGCAGGTGAAATGCCACCCCCGCGCAAGCTGGTCTCTGCCAGTGTCAAACCGATGCCGGACAACGAACGGGAACTGCTTTCGCAGTGGATTGCGCTGAAATTACCGGAAGTCGATGCGCCGCGAAGCGAGGAAGAAACACTGGTAACGGTGGCGGATCGAAAATTCTGGTCATTTCAGCCCCCCGTACAGCCTAAGCCACCGAAAGTTGAGGGGCAGGACCGGGTACAGAATCCGATTGATGCATTTGTTTTACAGCGTCTGGAACAGAAGGGGCTGAGCCTGTCTCCTGCCGCCAGCAGACGAACTTTAATTCGCCGACTCTATTTTGATCTGACCGGGTTGCCTCCGCAGCCTGAGGAAATCGAGCAGTTTCTCATTGATACTGATCCGCGTGCCTATGAAAAACTGGTGGATCGTCTGCTCGCATCCCGTCGCTATGGAGAACGCTGGGCGCGGCACTGGTTGGATGCCGCCGGTTACGCGGATTCGGAAGGTGCACAGAATGAAGACAAACTGCGGCCTCACATGTACCGCTATCGTGATTACGTGATTCGGGCCTTGAATGAAGACAAGCCTTATTCGCGTTTTCTGATAGAACAGATCGCCGGGGATGAACTGGTCGATTACCAGTCAGGGAAAATCACGCCGGAAGTTTACGACTGCCTGGTTGCGACAGGATTTCTGCGAACCGCCCCCGACCGCACGTTTGCGAACATCACGAATTTTGTCCCGGATCGCCTGGAAGTGATTGCAGACGAGATGGATATTCTGGGTTCGGCTGTGTTGGGATTAACAATCAAGTGTGCCCGCTGTCATTCCCATAAATTTGATCCCATTCCTCAACGCGATTACTATCGTCTGACTGCGGTTTTCAAAGAAGCCTATGATGAACACGACTGGCTCAAATCACAGGGACCACGGACGCTGTCATATATCCCGAAAGAAGAACGCGACAAATATCATCAGCGCGAACAGGAACTGGCTGCCAAAGTGCAGCAGATCGAGCAGGAAATCGCTAAACTGACCGATCAGGCTCAAAAGCTGCAGATCGAGAAACAGGCCAAGTCTTTAGAGGAAGCTGATCCGCAGTATAAACAGAAATGTGATCAGCTACAGCAGAAGATCAAAGCATTGGAGGCCAGAAGACAGCCTCAACCGCGGATTCGCGCACTCTGGTCCCGGGGCACCCCTTCCCCCAGTTATATTCTGAAACGTGGAAACTATCTCACTCCCGGACGCCCCGTCGAACCCGGTGTGCCCGCTGTACTCGCCGGCAGACAAAACCCGCTGGAGGTGATATCCAAGCCCGGTCAAGTGGCTCACAAGGGGGGACGACGGCTGGCGTTTGCACGCTGGCTGACTCAGCCGGACCATCCATTGACCGCACGGGTGATGGTCAATCGTATCTGGATGCATCATTTTGGCAGAGGAATTGTCAAGACACCCGAGAACTTTGGACGGGCAGGAGAACGTCCGACTCACCCGGAGCTGCTGGACTGGCTGGCAACAGAATTTGTGCGGCAGGGCTGGAGCCTGAAAGCCTTGCATCGGCTGATGGTTACCTCAGAGACTTATCGACAGTCCTCAGCGGTATCGGATGAGGCATTGCGCGGAGACCCGGATGGCAGCCTGCTCTCGCGGATGCCTTTAAAGAGGATGGAAGGTGAAGTACTTCGGGATACGCTGCTCTACCTGTCAGGCCGATTGGATGAAACTCCTTATGGGCCTGCCGATCCGGTTGATGTACGCCGTGATGGTCTGGTGACATCCCAAGTTTCCGATCAGGGCTGGCGCAGAAGCATCTATGTGCTGCAACGCCGCACACAGATACCAACGCTGCTGGAAAACTTTGACTATCCACAGATGGGCCCGAACTGTATTCGACGCGGCGAATCACTGGTGGCGCCCCAGGCGTTACACTTATTGAACGATCAGATGATTCATCGACTGGCGACTGACTTCGCTGCAAAAGTCTCCAGTCAGGCTGGCAATGATTCTACTGCTCAAGTGGAACAGATCTACCTGCAGGCATTTGGTCGGGAAGCATCTCAGGAGGATATTTCCATTGGGATAGAGACTATGAATGCATTGAATCAGCAATGGTTAAAAGCGAATCCCAAAATCACAGCAGAGGAAGCAGCTCAAAAATCGCTGACTAATTATTGTCATGCGATTTTCAATCTGGCCGAATTTCAATATATCGATTGAATGGATCTGTTGATCCATATTACTGCAGCAGAAAGTAATGTTGTATGAATCCTGAAAGCTCTGTCCAGAATCTAATTCCTCGCCGCAGTTTTTTTCAGCAGGTCTCCACGGGGTTGCAGGGAGCCGCCCTGACCTGGTTATTGAAACAGGATCTGTACGCTGAGGAAAAACCGAAGCCGGCTCACCAGACTCCCCAGTTCGGCCCTCATCATCAGCCGCGCGCCAAATCGGTCATTCATTTATTCATGAACGGCGGTCCCAGCCAGATGGACCTGTTTGATCCCAAGCCTTATCTGGACAAACACCATGGCCAGGATTACTTTCAAAAGATTGCCGGCGAAGTCGAGTTTCCTGCCCAGGCGGGTGCGATCATGCGCAGCCCCTTCAAGTTCGCACAGCATGGCGAATCAGGGATGTGGGTCTCGGATATCATGCCTCACCTGGCAGAGCAGGTCGATGAAATCACCATGATCCGATCGATGTATACGACCAATTTAACCCATGAACCGGCGCTCTATAAAATCCAATCAGGCAGTGAATTCACAGGGCACCCTTCCCTGGGCGCCTGGGTTTCCTATGGACTGGGAAGCGAAAACCAGAATCTGCCCACCTATGTCGTACTGGATGATCCACGTGGTCTTCCCGTAAACGGGATTGAAAACTGGCAGGCAGGATTTCTGCCGGCACAACATCAGGGCACACGCTTTCGCGCCACCGGTTCGCCCGTGCTGAACCTCAAACCCGATTATGAACAACCTTCTACAGTCACACAACTGGAACGCGATCTGATTACCCGCCTGGATCGAATTCATCAGCGAAAACGGACACACCATCATCAACTGGAAGCGCGGATTTCCTCTTACGCTCTGGCCGCCCGGATGCAAATCGCGGCATCCGATGCCCTTGATCTGACACAGGAGACCCAGAAGACTCAGCAACAGTATGGTATCGACCAGCCTGTGACAGAATCTTATGGCCGCCGCTGCCTGATTGCACGCCGTCTGGTTGAGCGGGGTGTGAGGTTTGTCCAACTATTTATCAACAGCCAGATCTGGGATACACACAGTTCGATCGCTTCTAACTTGAAAAAAGCCTGCCAGCGGACGGATCAACCGGTGGCGGCATTACTTCAAGACCTGAAACAACGCGGTTTACTGGATGACACTCTGGTAATGTGGGGTGGCGAAATGGGGCGTTTACCTATTGCCCAACTGGCAGCGAATAAAGATGCCAGCAAATCAGGTCGCGATCATAACAAGAATGCCTTGTGCACCTGGATGGCTGGTGGCGGCGTGAAAAAAGGGCTGGTCTGGGGCGCCACAGACGAACTCGGCTTCGCTGCGGTCGAAAACCGCGTCAGTGTTCCTGACTGGCATACCACCATGCTGCATTTACTGGGGTTAAACCACGAAGAACTGTTTATTGAACGCAATGGACTGAAAGAGCGTCTGACCGGAGTAGGTAACAATCCTCAGATCATACAGGGGATACTGGCTTAAATTAATCTTCGCAGCCACAGCAGCTCCTGTCTGAGCGCTAAGACCGAATCCGGGCTTACATCATCGCAGCCGGAGTCATTCCCCACCTTTCAAATTGAGACCAAATGTCGCCTTACAGCAAATAAGGAAATATTTTCACAATTAATTAGCATTCCTAATCCAAAACGTTAGGATCAGATAAAACCCTCTCTTCCTGATTCTTTCAGAGTCAGGACAATCGTCGATGATTCATGTAAAAACTCCCATTTCGGGAAATTGAAAAACCAAAATTCGTGTCACAACAAAAAGCAGGCAGTTTCAAAAACAATTGATTCGAAACCGACAGGAGGCACCATGTTTAAACGTGTTACTTCGTGGTTGAATTATCTGCTGCTCAGCCCCGCTGTCTTGTGTATTGTACTGGTTGCGTTTTTTTCAGGTTCTCTGCTGCTCTGTAATCACCTGATTAATGTGGATACATCAGGAAGACCGCTGACGTATCAATGCACCATATTTAAAAACCACCCCGTCACCCAGGAATTAATAGATGCCACCAGTGAGTTAAACTGGCAATCCGACCCGGAACTGGTAGCCCGGGTAGACGAATTGTGTGAGATTCTGGCGCAAATGAAAGCGGACCGGGAACAGAATATTGTTTCCACAGCAGACAAAGATCATTTAGATGATCATCAAGACTGGTTTGTTGATATTTCCGTACCAGTCAGACAGGCTTCCATGGAATCAATTCGTGAGTCGGAGATGTGAAGTACCGGGTCAGAAGTAAGATGATCAGCACAGAACAGCAGCCGCCGTTCAATGCAAACCGTAGCGGCTCATCTTATAGTGTAGTGTGCGAACACTGACCCCTAACAGTTTAGCAGTTTTTTCACGATGATAATCACATGAAGCGAGTGCCGCTGTAATTGCTGCCTGCTCTGCTGCTTCGGTCACTTCTACCAGCGTTTTTACAGGAACTGATGTGGCCGAAATTTCGGGATTCAGTTCAACGGGTATATCTGTCGCGTGAATCACTTCCCCCGGCAGAGTCACCACCAGTCGTTCAATGACATTGCGAAGCTGCCGAACATTTCCAGGCCAGCGTGCTCTGGCAAACTTCTGCATTGCCTCGGGAGAAACCTGTTTTAAGGGCCGGTTATGCCTCTGGCAGAAGTGCGTCAGGAAATGTTCGATCAACAGGGGAATATCATCTTTACGTTCGCGGAGCGCCGGTATCTGAATCGGGATTACATTCAGTCGATAAAACAGATCCTCACGAAAGGAGCCGTCCTCAATCAGTGGCTCAACCGATTTATTGGTCGCAGAGATAATCCGGGCGTCACTGATAAATACTTCTTCTCCTCCCACTCGCATGAACTGCTGCGTTTCCAGGACGCGGAGTAAATCGACCTGGCTTTTGGCTGGCATCTCTGTCACTTCGTCCAGAAACAGGGATCCTCCCTGGGCCTGCTCGAAGCAGCCCGGCTTCTGTCGGGTTGCACCGCTGAACGACCCTTTTTCATGTCCGAATAATTCACTTTCAAGAAGCGTTTCGGGCATGGCACCGAGGTTCACGGCAATAAAGGGACCGCTGCAACGATTACTTAAATCATGCACGGCACGGGCAACCAATTCTTTCCCGGTGCCACTTTCCCCCTGAATCAGAATCGTCGCATCGGTCGCTGCCACCTGACGTATCTGCTGAAACACATCATTCATCGCGGCGCAGTTTCCAATGATACCGGAAACTTCACCGGCGTTAACCAGGCGATTTCTTAATTCAAGATTCTCAATCTGTAAACGATGATGCTCTCGCGCCTTGCGAACCTGATGTCGAATCAGGTCCAGATCCAGAGGCTTGGTGATAAAATCAAATGCCCCCAGGCGCATGGATTTCACCGCTGTTTCCACGGTTCCATGGGCCGTTATGAGGATCGTTGTTGTCTGCGGACGGATGTGTAGAATCTGATCAATTAATTCGAGCCCGTCCATTTTCCCCGGCAAGCGAACATCGGCAATGACCAACTGAAAAAAACCTTCTCGGAATTTAGCAAGCCCTTGTTCTGCATCTTGTGCCGTCTCTAACACGTCGGCTTCGCGCGCTAAACCTTTTGCCAGCCCCGAACGAATGTTGGGCTCATCATCGATGATCAGTATTCCAAATCCATCAGAATTCATGGTTTCTCGTTTATTGGCAATAGTACTGAAAAAGCAGTTCCACCAGCACCCGTCTTCAAATCAATGGTACCATCATGCTGTCTTACAATCTTTTCACATAGAGCAAGTCCCATGCCGGTTCCGTCATTACGGGTTGTAAAATAAGGATCAAAGATGCGATCACGGTACTCGGCTGGAATTCCCTTACCGCTATCAGACACCTTTATACGCAGCCATTCCCCTTCCTGCTGTAAACCAATTGAAAGAACCCCCCCCTCAGGCATGGCCTGCAGTGCATTCAATGCCAGATTCAGGAGCACCTGATCCATGTGAACAGAATCTGCTTTTATGGCAGGGAGGTTTTCTTCTGCAAGATTTACCTCCACTTTGACGTGCTGCTGTTCTGCCTGAGGTCGAATAAACCGCGCTAACTTTTTGATTAAGGTTCCCAGATCAACGTCCGTACGGCCTGGCTCAGACATGGAGGCATAGTCGCGAAATCCCTCCAGAACGGCTGTCAGGCGGATAATTTCAGTATGAATTACTCCCAGCATTTCATTGACATCTTCGCTGGTCGTCTGGCCCATGAGAGCTTCATCCAACAGCTGAACATGCAGAGAGAGTGCACTCAGTGGATTTTTAATTTCGTGTTGCAACCCCGTAGCGAGTGACCCCAGACCTGCATATCGTTCCATTCTGCGCAGTCTCTGTTCCATCAAAGCGCGCTCTGTCACATCGCGAACGTGGAGCACGGTCCCCAGTTCTTCCTGTTGCTCATTCCTCAGTAAACTGCACCCTGCCCGGAGAGTCTGTTCATGTCCCTGTGTTGTAATCGTATAATCACAGTCTCTGACAGGGGAATGATGCGCATTGACATGACTGCAGATCACCGACAGCAGGGTGTGTTCTATGCCAACGACAGATAAAGGCTGATCAATAACATTCCCATGCAGGCCGAGTAATTCCATTCCGCGCGGATTGATACTGGTGATGACTTCCTCTCGATCTGTCGTCAGGACTCCCTGATCCATGCTGGCCAGCACATCACTTGCCAGAACTTTGACCTCACGTAAAGAACGTTCACTATTTAAATAGGCGCGAACCAGCAAAGCCAGAGCAACTGCGGTAACACAGAGATTCAATACCAGCAGGATTGATAACTGTGACTGAAATCGTAATTCCCCCGCCAGTTCCCTCGCGACAGCCAGATCACTGTCAGGCAGATCTCGTATAATCCGCGCTACTATTTCCTGTTCACGTTGGAAATCCGCGAGAATCCAAAGAGTCACTATCAGTCCTGTGAGACTCAGGAGAGCCAGACCACCGATTGCCAGTTGAAATCCGCGACTGACTCGCGTCTTGTAGACATGAAACATCTATAGGATCCCGCCCGCCATACATTTCTCTCCCTGCAGAGATGAGTGTCCGCAATAACATCCCCGAACAGCCATCCTGCTGGAACAGATCATTCCAAACTCTTTTGTACACAAAATATTTTAGTCGGTAATTGTAATTTCTCAATGAGTTGAAGCCCGTGCTTTTGCTTACCCCATCTGCAGAATCTTGCAGACAATATGCAGCAGTTTGCACATATCATCAATCTGGAGTGGACTGACAGAGAGTTTTATCCACAATAAGAAAGAGGATCATCCTTTCTACAGATTTATGAAAAGAGCTTGAAGAAGAGAGACTCCTGCCAGCTTTCAGACCAGCAACTGTATTCAAACACGTTTCATTTGAGACCTGAAAAGGAAACCTGGATCTCACGAACAGGTAAGCAAGCATTAATTGTACCGTGGACATGTTCATGAATCAGTCTCCCCTTGTTACAAATCAACTATCGATGAAGATCCAGTGTATCACAACATGTACTGGAGCGGATCACATTTGGTCCTGTCGTCTGTCGATCTATTAAACGCGATTCACATGAACCTGGAGACGCTGCGTAAAACTTGCCACAGCCTTTAAGACAATTTTCTGATCCATTGTCTTCTGATCGGCTGCATCCATTGTCCACGAACTGCCCTTAATGAAACGAATATTCATCCTTGTAAACTTTCCTGTGTGAGAGATCGGAGCCGGACAGATCAGCCTGATTGCCATGCATTCGTGCTTGACTGCGCCACGGTCATATAATATTTTATATTACATGATACGAAACAGCAAATTATCTGGGATTCTTCACATTCTGCTTCACATGGCCGAGCATCCAGGCCCTGTCACATCAAAAGACCTGTCCGAAATGATGGTCACTAATCCGGTAGTCATCCGACAAACCATGGCAGGCCTCAGGAAGCAGGGATATGTAAAATCAGAAAAGGGACATGGCGGCGGTTGGACGCTGGCGTGTGATCCCTCGACTGTGACATTGCAGGATATCTACGCAGCGCTCGGGAGCCCGTCTCTACTTGCCATAAGCAATCGAACGGAATCGCCAGGATGCCTGGTAGAACAAGCCGTGAACTCTACTCTCCAGCAGACCTTCAACGAAGCAGAGGAACTACTGCTTTCCCGTTTTGGTGAAATCACGCTGGCTATGTTGATCGCAGAGTGTCACGCAAATGCCACAGCTCGTGGAAATAACTCGCAATGTTATGGAGCCTCTTGATGGATCAGCACTCCTCTGCCCCACCAGACCCGTTCTCTGATCCTCAAAGTGTAGCACGATATAAAGAGGGGCCGCCGCGCATTGTGCCCGGGTTTGCTGACATGCAGCGCATGACGACTCTCCTCCTTTCTGAATGTGTTCCGCAGAAAGGTCGGGTGCTCGTCGTTGGAGCAGGAGGTGGATTGGAGTTACAAACATTCGCGCAGGCACACCCGGGTTGGACCTTCGACGGGGTTGACCCGTCTGCTGAAATGATCCGACTTGCCGAGCAGACTTTGGGACCGCTCTTGTCGCGTATCCGCTTGTATCTGGGGGAAGTGGACATGGCTCCGGACGGACCGTTTGATGCAGCAACCTGCCTTTTAACGATGCACTTTGTAGAACGGAAAAAGCGGCAACGTATGGCAGTTGAAATTCGCCGCCGGCTGCGACCCGGATCGCCTTTTGTGGTAGTTCACATGAGTATTCCTGATTATGAAGATGCAAAAGCACGGGCCCACTGGTTGTCGCGCTATGCAGCCTTTGCTGTCAGTTCCGGAGTTGATCCCCGGAACGCGGATACTGCCCGGGGCACAATGGAATCACGTTTAAATATTCTCACTCCCGAGCATGACGAAGCGATCTTGCATGAAGCGGGATTTTCGAACATCAACCTGTTTTATGCAGGATTCACATTTCGTGGCTGGGTGGCGTATGCCTGATGCAATTCAGCCAGGCACCTCTACAACGAGTTCAGCAGCTTGAATCTGAGTTCTGGAATACATCATATTTAACGATAGCGTCTTTCGATCTATTATACTCGGTCCCACTGGACCCGGAGACGCTGCAATAAAACTCGAAACAGTCGAAAGTTGATCTCCTGTCAAAGCAGTAACAGGGGAAAAGATCCATTCCAATACCGACATGACTGTTGTTGAGAAAAGAGAAACGTGCCCGTCGTGAAGCTCAGAGGCATTGACAGAAATCACGCAGTTGCCAGCCACCCATCATGCTAGCTACCCGCCAAAGTAAGCACATGAAGGTGACTGGCAAACTACGTTAACTCATGTCGAGAAAAAAAATGAACCTCCCACTCGCATGGGCATTGGTCATGCGCAACTGATTAAACTCAGGAAACCAGCACGACGGTACACGACTCTTCATACTGATGATCAAGCACGCTTTCAGACGACCATTTTCTGGAACCGTTTTGATCACAAGATGATTCCCTTTTTCTCAGGTAATAAATTTGTCAGGATCACGAACGCGAACTGACTCTAGATAAACAGTAATCGCATGTGTTTCAAAACGTGGCTGACGACAAAAGTCGACAATGGAATCTGCAATTTCATCTGTCGTAATCATTTCGATCCTGGTCTGCGAATGACCCATAAATGGTTCATCATAAACCTGGTGATGTCCCTGCCCCCAGCAGTTCATACACGTGAAACCTTTGATACCCAGCTTTTGAAAACTGGTTAACATTTCCTGTTCATAATGGGCTTCCGTAATCACAATCACTTTTGCCAACTCTATCGTCGCTGTCATGTCACTAATTCCTGTGAACGTAAGTGAATCCGCGATGTATGTCTAAAATGAATGAGTGGATTGTCAAACTGAATGCAATGGAGAAGCACCGCTTTCCAACCCACTCATTCACTGGTGAAGTTTGCTGGTATTTTCTCTGCTCGATCTATTTTTGGGAGTGCCTGCAGTGGATTCAATTCTACCGGAAAGCCTCTCTCACACTTCCTCTGTCTTCTGATTCAGCCCCTTACCTGCAAATCGGGCTGCGCTCATTGTTGTCATCTTTTCCAGAGTCATGCCACTGGAAAGTTTTTCATAACCACCTGTGCAACCAGCATGTAGACGGGAATACCGATGGTAACGTTGTAAGTAAACGTGAGCCCTAACGATGCTGCCAGAGGCAGAGTGGGACTGGCTTCGGGGATGGCAAGTCTCTGCACAGCTGGTACAGCGATATAGGATGCTGCTCCACACAAAACGGCAAAGAGTGCATAAGTCCCCAGGTCAAACGGTTGCCCCAGAACGATACTGTAGCCATGGGCCACCAGAATTCCAATTATTGCAAAAACGTTTGGAGCAAGGACACCAAACATGATGAATCGCCAGCCAGCGGTCTTCAGGTCTTGCAAACGACGGCAGGCTGTAATTCCCATTTCCAACAGGAACAGACACAACATACCGTGAAAAATATTCACAAACAAAGTATCGTCTGCCCGCGTGACCGCCTCACCCTGCAGTCTCCCCAGAAATCCGATAATAATCCCGCCAAACAGCAGGTAAAGACCGGGATTCAGAAAAACTTCATGCAGAAGCTCTTTACTGAAAACGGGTTGTTTTTCCGTTTCCCCATCCAGTTCAACTGCCAGTTCCTGCTTTGTGGCAGTCACTGTTTGTGTTCTCTCTGCAACAGCCGCCATAGAATGGCCATGCATGCGACTTCCCTCATATCGAGTTAACGGTTCGCCGTCTTCATCGACTGTAATTTCTCCACCACCGTCTGCTCCTTCCATCGCTAACGCAGAATGGACGGCAGATTGATAGCCGGATTCATGAGGCATATTCCCCTGGGGGTCCATACCTTGCTGGCGTAAACGCGATACGAGATAAAGGGCAACCAGACATCCCGGGATTTCCATAACAGCTAGCATCACTGGCATATAAGCAGCGTAAGCGATATTGGCGGCAGTAATCACGCCCAGACAGGTCACAAAAGTACCAGCAGAGTCTGACCCGTAAAACCCGGCGACAGTAGCCGCATCAACCTGACGCAATTTCGTCGTACGTTGCAAAATAAAATAAGCTATGGCACCAATACTCAGGTTTGTGATGAATCCGATCGCCATGAAACCCAGCGCCTGACCAAACTCGGCTAAAGACAGCGAAGCCAGTTCTTCCCCCCCGTGCCAGCCAATAGCAACCAGCAGGTACAGAGTCAGCCCCTGGTACACGGCTTTTGGAAATTCAAACGGCACCTTTAAAACAGGTATCAAAAAACCCATATAGAAAAACAGTAGAAGCGGTTTAAAAAGGTTGTGAGCAAAATTATGAATGAATTCTTCAAACAAACCAGTGCTCCTCAGCTTGGCAGGTGCGATCGGTACGATTTCCGATCAGGGGATTGATCACTTAGAAGTTCACTCAATATTGCGAACATGAATTGAACAGGTTTCCTTGTAGCAATCAGCATACCGGTAGATCCAATCAATTGATGATGCAGACTCCAAACGAGTGATATGCCTTGAAATGTAGAGCATTTAGATTTGAAATATTTATATGCGTGTCTGTTCGAAGTTCAAAAGATTGGAATCCGTTCCTATACCGCCAGAGAAAACATGCAAGATATTGCACCTCAAATGCAAGACTATGCAGACCCGTCAAGTGAAAACCAGGTGCATGCTGTTCGTACCGAGGTCAACCATCATTACCGGCTTGTGACTCAATTTCTGCTGAGGTCACTTCAGAAAATTCATCACCAGGCGATTCGATGGAATCTGGTAGACTTTATCCTGCTGAAATTTCAGCACTGATTTTCAGAAGTTGATACAAAACTTCCTGCTCTGCGTCCGATTGAGATGGACAGAAAAAGCTGGCGGTACGTGGTGATGTGTTCTGATAGGGGGGCGCGGAGCCAGACGGTACCGGAGTGATACAGCGTGGGCAGGCGATGATTCAGTGAGAGATTTTCACCGATAGATAGCTGAAATGGTGTTTTAGACTGTGTCCAGTTTTACCGTAGCGTCTCCAGGGCCATTTGGATCGAGTATCATAGACGGGGACGCTATGATTTAACGTAACGCGTTCTAGATCTGGGTCACCTGTTCCTGTTCGCTACGTTGCTGTTCGTCGACTGCTTTATGGTGTTCCCAGTTCCCGGCAGCTCCAGAACGTCGCTCATCGAGATTTTTCAAGACACTGGCCTTGCCATAAAGCAGGACGCGATCGTTCACTTCCAGACGTGTCCCTCCCCTGGGAGCCCCGACATAGCTTGTGTCCGGTTTTTCAATCCCCAGCACCAGGATCCCTTCTGAATCCAATTTCAGCTCAGTCAGTTTTTTATCGGCAAGCCAGCCGTCGGGGTTCACATTCAGTTCCACCACGAGGTAGTCGCCCGTCAGATGGAGCAGTCCTGCGTAATCTCGAATTTCAAGATCAGTCCAGCGCTGGAGCGCATTCTGAATCACCCGGGAGATACGATGATCAATCCATTCACTGTAAGCAAGCATCCAGAGTAATGACAAGCCAGCAGCGAGAAGTGCAATGCGTAACCAGAGGCCTGTACTGGAATCTGCACCGACAAAGGAAATAATGAGAGAAGAAATTGCCGTTACGATTCCCGCATTACCGAGAATCATCAGTGTCATGATGATCCGACGACGAACAGGGTGACGCATCACTTTTTCCGTCTCACTTGTGGTGAATCCGGTACTGGTAAATGCAGAGCGTGCCTGAAATCGTGCCAGTGGAGTGGAAAGCCCTGTCAACGTTAATGCGACTGTTGCCACTCGAACCACAATGATTGATACGACAATAATCACTATCAGTGAAATGATCGCAAACATGGTTTTTTCTATTCAATGGAATGTTTAAAATAGTTGAACTTGATGCGATTCATTATTTTTTCGCTATGACCCAGACTGCATGCACAAGCCCGGGAATGTAACCACACAGAGTCAAGACAATATTCAGCCAGAAATGCATTCCCAGTCCGACTTGCATTAAAACTCCCACTGGCGGCAAAATGATTGCCAGGATAATCCTGACCACATCCATGAAAGTAGAAGATTGTGGTTGAGCGTGTTGAGGGTAGTGAGTTGACATCGCCTGTTTCCTTTCTGAATTGCTTAAAGCAATCTGTTGTAGTGCCCCTTGAAACGGAGTCAGATTTCACATTGGTTCCAGGGTGCATCGCATTTTACTATCGTGTCTGTCAATCTATTCGACTCGGCCCGGAAGGTCTCGGAGCCGCTATAGTAAAACTCCACACACTCTGACAACGAACCTGGTTTGATTCCGGATCAAATTTTCAAAGTGATTTAGTGGATTAAGAAGCACATCCCATACCAATCCCCCAGCAACGTGAACATAAACTATATAAACGTTAAAAACAGGGGTATTATAAGGTTTAAGCGGTAGAGGAATCCATTAATGGAGCATGATCCTGGCAGCAGCGCGACCGGCTTGAATGCAGAGCCATCAGTTCAGAACGACTCGGGTGAGGTATTTACTGACTTGCTGATAGGAACCATTTATTGTGCAAATCAGGAATTCTCAGATTTCCATGCGGAGAGCTCGCTATTGAGCCGTGTGAATTCCGACTCGAGAACGGGAATCACAGCAGGTACTTCCAGAAGCTTTCCCTGGCGTCCATATTCCTCGATCGTTTTCGCCACTTCCACGGCTGGATAGGCATTAAAGTTAGCACATAGTCCTTTCAAACTGTGTGCTGCACGCGTCAGTTCTTCCGCATCACCTGCCACTGCCTGTTGATTGATTTCTTTCAGAAGCCCGGGGGCGTCTTCGAAAAAGAAATTGACCATATCGTTGAGGATTGTCATATCATCACCAACTCGTTTGAGGGCGGCCCGCATGTCAATTACGGGCCTGGAATCTACTGTGGGCGGTTTAGATGGGGAAGGCTCCTGCAACAGTTCTTTTTCTGACTCCTCAAGAGAGACTTTTGAACTCGCAAGACTATTCTCGGGTAAATTGGTCTTCTGATGACGCATTGCCAGTCGCTCCAGTATCAAGATCAATTTTTTTGCATCTATGGGTTTAGAAATATAGCTATCCATGCCAGCCGCTATACATTTATCGCGATCCCCGCGCATCGCATAGGCTGTCATTGCAATAATGGGAGTGTGCACACCAGAACCATATTCGTTCTCACGAATCATGGCTGTTGCCTGCAAACCATCCATCGTTGGCATCTGCACATCCATCAATACCACATCAAATGACTCATTTCGCAGACAATCAACCGCTTCACGACCATTATCAGCGATCACACACTGATGCCCCCGTTTCTTGAGGATCGCGTTAATCACTTTCTGGTTTGCTGGAGTATCTTCTGCCACCAGTACTCGCAAGGTCTGTTTTGATTCTCTGATCTGGGACACGCTGGAACTTTCCAGTTGAGGCCCCTTCAAGGCGGTCATGATGGCATCCAGCAGATCTGATTGTGACACTGGTTTTTCCAGAAATGCGGAAATATCCAGGCCCTGGCATCGTTCACTGAAAATCTGGTGATCGGCAGAAGACAGCATCAGAATGGTCGCTGAATCAAGCAGTCCTTCTTCCCGCGCCTGTTCCAGCAGCATAAAACCATCTGTTTCCGGCATCAGGGCATCCACAATCACCAGTGGATAAGACTTCTCTTTCTCACTGAGTGCAGAGAGTTGGTCTAATGCTTCCCGCGCAGAGTCAACGGGTGTCGGAGACATGGACCAGTTGGTCAGCATTTCTTCTAAAATGACACGATTCGTCTGATTATCATCTACCACCAGTACCGGAAGATCACGTAACTCAGACACTGAAGCTTTTTCGTTTCCCTGGACTGATTCTTCCGGTTCTGCCACCGGCAGAATCACCTGGAAAGAGAAGCAGCTCCCTTCTCCCGGTTCACTGGTTAAGTACATTTCTCCATCCATTAAGCCGATCAGTTCGTGACAGATCGCCAGCCCCAGGCCTGTTCCAGAATAATGTCGCGTTGTCGATGCATCCGCCTGTGCGAAAGGAGCAAAAATTCGTTTCTGATCTTCCACCGCGATTCCAATACCCGTATCAGACACGCTGAATTCCAGCAGAGCCTTTTCTCCCGGTTGAAGTCTGGGAAGCGGGTTTTCACCTGCAGGCTCAATCAGTTTGACATCAACAACCACTTCTCCCTGTTCTGTGAATTTGATCGCATTCCCGGCCAGATTGGTCAGAATCTGACGCAGGCGGACCGGGTCACCCAGTACCTGAGACGGTACCCGTTTATCAATGCGGCAGATTAATTCCAACCCTTTCTCACAGGCACGCAGCGAAAGCGTTTTCACTGCTTCGTCAATCATGACCCGTAAGCTGAATGGAACAGGTTCCAGTTCAAAATGCCCAGCCTCCAATCGCGAAAAATCCAGAATATCATTCACAAGCAGAAGCAGTGAGTCTGCTGAATCTTTTGCTGTCTGCAAATAATCCCGTTTAAGCGGTGTCAGGTTTTCCTGCAAAGTCAATTCAAGCATCCCCAGGATCGCATTCATGGGTGTGCGGAGTTCATGGCTGACATTGGCCAGAAATTCGCCCTGCGCACGTGTTGCCTGTTCGGCTTCATCCTTGGCTTTACTCAGTTCCTCTTCACGACGGCGTCTGGCAGTGATATCTCTCTCGATACTCGATGACCCCACGACCTGTTGATCCATTCCACGTATTGGGGAAACGGTAATAGCCACATCGATAATGGTTCCATCTTTCCGCATGCGTCTCGTCTGAAACTGATCCAGCCTGCGTCCCGTTTTCATCGCTTCCAGTATTTCAGACTCTTCACGAGCCATCCCGGGAGGCAGCAGAATTGATACGGTCTCACCGATGACTTCTTCTTCCAGCCAACCATATATAACTTCGGCTCCATTATTCCAGGAGGTGATTGTGCCATCGGGTGCTTTTCCAATAATGGCATCCCCTGAAGAATCAACAATGGCGGCCAGCCTGGTACGTTCTTCCTGCCATTGAACCCTTTCAATGACATGTCTGATCAGATTACTGACCCCGCGAGATAATGCCAGTAGATTCAGATCGGGAGAAATGAGCCTGGTATTAAAGAACTCGACCACGGCGATCACATCGCCATCGAGTTTTACTGGAAATGCAAAAGCTGACCGAACCCCCAGTGCTGCAAAGTCTCGCTTTTGAGTAATGATTTCTTCATTTTCAAAGTCTGTCACCCAGACAGGTTCACCGCGACTCCAGACATATCCTGGCAGATCTTCTCCACGCACAAACGACTGCTTCTCTGATTCATCCCGTAAGTCCAGAAAATGGTCTCGATTTGCCAGATGCCAGATTCGTGACGAGACAAGACGATTTCCTCCCTGGTGACGCAGGTAAGCATGACCAATGGGCCAACCTGAAATATCTCCCAGGTTGGCAACACAAATTCTTAACGCATCTTCGAGAGCGTCGCTTGTCGATGAGGAAAAACTCGCCTGTTGTAACAGGGCCGCCTCAAGTTTCTCACGGGCAATAAGCTGCTCCGCTTCTTTTCTGTCAGAAACATCTCTTACAAAAGCATTGAAAATAACCTGACCATGCCATTGAATTTGTGTGATGATCATTTCAACCGGGAATTCATGACCGTTCCGGCGGAGCGCTGTCAATTCCATTTTATTATTAATCAACCGCCCTTCCCCGGTAGCTTTAAACTGCCGAAGTCCATCCTGATGCTGGGCGAGATATTGAGGAGGGATGATTAATTCCGCGACCGCGCTTCCGATTGCTTCATCTCGAGACCAGCCAAATATTTCTTCGGCCCGCCGATTCCAGTCAACGACATCACCATCTATATCCATGGTGATAACCGCATCCATTGCGGAATCAACAATTGTCTGTAATCGGCCATCGGAAGCCCATAAAGCATTCTTCGGGAATTCTGGCTTAGAGGAAAGTCCCATGCGTTTTCATGCCCGACTGGAATAAAGATTAGAATTCTTGTGAATTTACTGATGAGGGTATTTACTGAAGCAGATATGACACCAATTTAACAGAATGGAATTATTATTTCCATGACAACCTGTAGAGAGCAGGGATTCAGTAGAGGGGGATTGTGATAATGGCATCTTGATTGTGCTGAGAGGCTCCAACATTAAATATCGTGGCTTTTAATTTATTCCACTCGTTAATTTACCTGGGAGTGTCTAAAGCCTCTGTTTGATTACGATTGATATCTGATTCTTCCTCGACTGACTCTTCAGAATCGATCGCATCTTCTGTCTGGTTCATCAGCTTTCTTCCTTCTCTCGCTGCATCCTCAACGAGTTCCTCTCCTTTTCTTACTGCTTGTTCCGTATCTTTTTTAACTTCGTTTTTATGGATTGTCATAGTTGCGCTGTCATCCAGGTCAGCAAACGAAATCCAACCTCCCACCACCATGGCGACAACCGCTACTATGATCAGAACGATGATGATTACGTTTTGCATCTGATTTCTCCAGTATGTTGAACAACGACCGCAAGCACATGACAGACCAAGCCGATGGCACTCTTTTGAATGCCATCGGCCAGTCGTCTCAGCAGTTTCGAATCAAGCGTATATCGCTTTCTTCAAATACTTATTCTGTGGGAACTCTCTTACCTGTCAGCAGACTGATGACAGCTAATACGAGAAAGATAAAAAAGCAGATCTTTGCTGCGCCATAGGCCATGCCGCCGACCAGACCAAAACCAAACAGACCCGCTACCAGTGCGATTACTAAAAACATTAATGCCCAACTCAACATGGTGATACCCTTTCAATTTGTGGGATTGTAAACTCCTGCGAAACCAGGTTCTAAAGCCCGATCCGGCTGGTTGGATTGAGGTTCAAATTTGCCAGCCGACCAGGAATGCCCCTGGTTCATTCGATTTGCTTGTTTCAATTTCATTCACATTGCTGTGATAATACAGGACTTCGCAATCGCTGTGCCAAGCTGAAAGTACAATACGACAAATCGACGTAAGCCATTAAACAATAGCATGTTGGAGCACTGATAAAATCCGTACAGGATTCTGAATTCACTGTTTGGTAGTGGAAAATCGATTGCTGATCGCTCGATGGGAGACGCGCCTGGGCGTTAAGCGACCGCCAGGCTGTGAGCAGTTTTACACCAGCGGCTCCAGGTCGAGTTAGAGCGAGCTGATAGAGCGAGTGACTCTATGATAAGATGTGACGCGCTCTAGTTTTCATCTATACTGACGGTTTTCTCAAGGGAGATACCAAATTGCGCAATGCGATCACGTATCTTGCCGCGAGTGATTCCAAGAATTTCGGCAGCACGTGTCTGATTACCGCTCGTTTCATTCAAAACGCGCGTCAACAGATATCGTTCCATCGCTTCCAGTGTTTCGCTGTATAGATCTGTAGATTGTTCCGCAAGACGCTGATCCACGAACAGACGTAAATCAGATAATGGCGAATCATCACCATTGATATCAGCTTGAGGCTCTGATGGAACCGCCTGCGTGCTGAACCGTCTGGATAATTCATCTGGTAGAAAGGAAGGAACAATGATGGGAGAAGTGCTCTTCAACAGAGACTGCCGAACCACGCTTTGAAGTTCCCTGACATTTCCAGGCCAGGGATACTGAATCATCATCTCCAGAGCCTCTGAAGAGACCCCTTCTGTTTCTGTACGCCCCATTTCAAAACATGCTTCATTCAGATAATGCTCGACCAGCAATGCGATATCATCACCCCGTTCACGTAAAGGAGGCAGCGAAATTGTCATTCCATTAAGTCGGTAGAACAGATCTTCACGGAATAAACCCGCCTTAACCATCTCTTCCAGATTGCGGTTCGTGGCTGCAATAATACGGACGTCGGTTTCAATCGTTTTATTACCGCCAACCCGTTCAAATCTCTGTTCCTGCAATAGACGCAGTACCTTTCCCTGAGTCAGTTGTGACATATCTCCCACTTCATCAAGGAAGATTGTCCCCCCATTACATTGTTCAAATTTACCGATTCGCTGTCTGTCTGCGCCTGTAAAGGCTCCCTTTTCATAGCCAAACAGTTCGCTTTCCAGAAGTGTTTCCGTGAGCGCAGCACAGTTGACGGCCATGAAACTGTCTTTGGAGCGGGGACTATGCTGATAAATTGCCCTGGCAACAAGTTCTTTCCCAGTTCCACTTTCTCCACGAATAAGAACATTGACGTTTTCCGCTGCGACACGCCCAATCGACTTGAATACTTCAAGCATTTGAGGACTACGCCCTACAAACTGATCCCCTTTACTGGCTTTAGTATCACCCACCGGCAATGCAACCGGGATATTCATCAGCCGACGTGTCTCAATAGCCTTCTGGACCAGTTGATTCAATTTAGGGAGATCCAGAGGCTTGGCAAGATAGTCAAAGGCCCCCAGTTGCATGGCTTCAATCGCAACATTACTTTCACTGGAAGATGTAATAAACACGACTGGTAAACGTCGATCAAGTTTATGAATTTCGCGAAATACGTCTAAACCGGATACCGAAGGCAGCATAATATCCAGTAGAACAACTTCAGGAGAACTCTCCCGAATCGCATCCATCGCCTCGTCAGCGGTGCCAGCCATGATGACATCGACGTTCATTTTTTCCAGCGATCGACGTACCATCTCGAGTACCGTGCGATCATCATCCACCACTAATGCCTGAGACATAATTTATTCCAAACTGATTCAATATTTGAAAGGATTTCTTTCATAGAATTTTTCTATTCTAGCAATCTGATTTCTGTTTTACAAAGAGTCAGAAAATAAAACCCTGGCAATTCGTTTTCCTTGTGGACGATTCAGCGTATCGAAAACTGATAACCTGGTCTGTAAATGAAGAATTTAAATCGAAAACCGGTTTGTGATAGATTGACTGTGTATAGTTCTGCGTTACACTTTAAGCATCCATGACCTGCTCCCGGAGTATGGTCATCAGCAGGCCTATGACAGCCCTGCGGCGAACTAACCATGTACGCCGCAGGGCTTTTTTTATTAATCTGGCTGCCTTTCATCAAAGTGCTGACTGATGGTCAAGCATCGCGGTTTCTCAGCGGTCGATCACATTATTTAGTAAATGAATTAACTGAGCCAGAAATTAATTCTGAGAATAATCTGAATTCAGTATTTTCGTCAGTAAAACAAAGAACCTTCTGCATGGTCTACAATGAAATCCCTCCTGACTCAAAGAAATTCCCACGGAATGGCACACGATCTGCATTTCGTCTTCAGACAGAACCAGGAAAGGAGACAGAGATGTACCGAAGCACGAACGAACTTAAAGGTTACAAAGTCCTGGCGACTGACGGGGATTGTGGAACTGTTCAGGATTTATTGTTTGACGATGATACCAATATCATGAGATATCTTGTGGTAGATACGGGAAGCTGGCTTACTGATCGACAGGTCCTGGTATCTCCCGTAGCAATCGAACAACCAGATCTGGATAGTTTTGAACTACCGACAGTACTTTCCAAAGCCAATATTGAAGCAGCACCATCAGTGGAAACAGATCAGCCTGTTTCCCGGCAGTACGAATCAGCATTAACGTCTTTCTATAACTGGCCTGTTTACTGGGGAAGTTCACCCACTCCAATATTGAATCGCCCTGCGGCTACCGTGGAACTTAAAGAACGAGTGGCTGCCGGGAACGGTGATCCTCATCTACGAAGCGCCAATGAAGTCACTGGTTACGAAATTCAATGTATGGAAGACACGCTCGGACATGTGGAAGACATTATCGTGGACACAGAAAGTTGGAGTTTACGCTATCTCGTGATCGATACTCGTAACTGGCTGCCAGGAAAAAAAGTGATTATCGCATTCGACTGGATCACACATTTCACCTGGGATGATCGAAAAGCGCATGTAGATTTAACACGGTCACAGGTTGAAAATGCTCCGGAGTACGACCCACGACTTCCAGTCAATCGCGCTTACGAAACACAACTCTATGATTTCTATGGACGTCCCACTTACTGGTAGAGCAGCTGGTATTCCATGAAGACAAATCTGGCTGAATAGATGAAGCCATTTCACTTGAGATTTTTAACGGGCTCCCGGTGCGCATACAGCGAGCCAGGTTAGTTTTAGCAATAAGGAAACCGTTATGAAAAACTACATCATCAATTCCTGCTTTTTATCGTTAGCCCTGATGCTGATGTCGGCAACAGCGTTCACCCTGGCAGGTTGTGAAGAAAAAGAAAAAGTCCTCGATATTGAAACTCCCAACGGGGAACTTGAGATTGAGCGCGACAAAAGCGACGGCGATATTGGTGTCGATCTCAAGAAAAAAGAGTAAACAGAAAATGAGTCGTTTGCTGATTTCCAGTCGGGGATCGGCAGTTAATTATTGTTTAAAAATGTGTATTCCAATACAGGAGAAGAGAGATGAATTCAGACCAATTTTCAGGAAAATGGAAACAGATCAAAGGTCAGGCTAAACAGAAATGGGGAGAGTTGACCGACGATGAAATCGACCAGATTGATGGCAAACGGGAAGAACTCGTAGGCAAAGTCCAGGAACGATATGGCATCGCCAAAGAAGAAGCAGAACAGCAGGTAGCCCAGTTTGAGAGCTCATGCCACTGCTGAAACTGATTTTTCAGCGCTCGCTTAACACTATCAACAGCTGATAATAGAACTTACTGATAATTCAAGACTGCCGGCGAATCCTCGCTCTAACCGTTAAATATTTCGGTCAATTACATTCAGTCATCTGTATTGTCTCAAAGGAAATATTATCAGCTGTAATAGTTAATTACAGGTCACATCTTACTTCAAATTCTTTGATACCCGAGGAGAACTAAAATGAAACGATATACTACACTCGCAAGTATTTTTGCGTTTAGTGTTGCTACTCTATGCCTGGCCGGAAGCACGTATGCTTTTGACAATCCAAATGAAGAGAAAGCACAAACACCGGATAATTCCAAGACATCCAAGGCTGATAAAAAAGCATCCAGAACCGATAAAGCCGAAAGAAAACAGATGAAAAAAGCGGGCATGGCAACCCGCGCCAGTAAATTGATTGGGATGAATATTGAAAATCCTCAGGGACAGAGCCTGGGCGAAATCAATGATCTGGTGATAAATACTTCAACCGGAGAAGTTCGCTACGCAGCTGTCACCTATGGTGGTTTCCTCGGCGTGGGAAATAAAATGTTTGCTGTGCCTTTTGAAGCATTTAACATCAAACAAAAAGCGGATTCGCAAGAACCTGGCATGCTCCCCATTTTCTGATCCATTTGTTATGAGAGTAGAAC
>TARA_R110001592_G_scaffold9049_5_pt1 | contig 153634 bp, 118 predicted proteins | sample TARA_R110001592 | Tara Oceans TARA_R110001592 (sample SAMEA4398387) | marine metagenome | biome: Polar Biome; feature: [SRF] surface water layer (ENVO:00010504); material: water (ENVO:00002006), including particulate matter (ENVO:01000060) such as... | depth 5 m
GAACGTGAATTGACTGCTGAATAAGCCAATCCGATTGGAAGACAACACCAAAAAAATGACCGGCTGTTGGGCCGGTCTTTTTACTTTTATGAAATTTGAATTTTATATTTTTTCGAAAACATTTCTGAAACTACATGCCGCAGCAAGCCTGCCATGCAAATCAGCAATTGGCACACGCTCCTGTTCGGTGGTGTCTCTATGACGGATGGTTACCGTGTCATCTTCCAAGGTCTGGTGATCTACGGCAATACAGAATGGAGTACCTATCAAATCCTGCCTTGTATAGCGTTTTCCTATGGATCCGGCTTCTTCGTAGATGATATTGAAATCATATTTCAATTGATCAAAAATCGCTTTTCCTTTATCAGGTAAGCCATCTTTCTTGGTCAATGGCAAAATGGCCGCTTTCACCGGTGCCAATGCAGGGTGAAGTGCCAAATAAGCCCTCGATTTTCCTTCCACTTCTTCCGTGGTAAAGGCATTGCAAAGGGTCATCAAAAATAACCTGTCTGCTCCAATAGACGTTTCGACTACATAAGGAATGTAATTCTGATTGATCTCAGGATCGAAGTACTGTTGCTTCTTTTTACTGAACTCCTGATGGGCCTTTAGGTCAAAGTCTGTTCGGGAGTGAATTCCCTCCACCTCTTTGAATCCAAAAGGGAATTTGTATTCTATATCCAAAGCAGCATTGGCATAATGTGCCAGCTTCTCATGGTCATGTCTTCTTAGGTTTTCCTCAGGAATACCCAAAGCCTTGTGCCAGCTCATACGTGTATCCGCCCAGTGCTTGTACCATTCTAGTTCGGTACCGGGACGAACAAAGAATTGCATTTCCATTTGTTCAAATTCCCGCATTCTGAAAATAAATTGTCTCGCAACAATCTCATTCCTGAAAGCCTTTCCTATTTGCGCAATCCCAAAAGGAACTTTCATTCTGGCCGTTTTCTGCACATTCAAGAAGTTTACAAATATCCCCTGAGCCGTTTCCGGTCTTAGGTAGATGGTGCTTGAATCTTCTGATACAGAACCCACTTGGGTGGAGAACATAAGGTTGAATTGCCTTATTTCGGTCCAGTTGGTGGTACCACTTACAGGGCAGGTAATGTTCTCTTCAATTAAAAATTCGCGAAGGGCAGTAAAATCTTCTTCTTCCAACAAACGCCCCATGGTAGCCAAAAGGCTATCCGCTTTCTCTTGGTTGCCCTCGTTTTCATAGCCAGCAGCTTTTTCTTCGATCAGTACATCCGCTCGGTAGCGCTTTTTACTGTCTTTGTTGTCCACCATTGGATCATTAAAACTATCCACATGGCCGGAAGCTTTCCAGGTAGTTGGGTGCATAAAAATAGCTGCATCCAAACCAACGATATTGCCATTGAGTCGGGTCATGGATTCCCACCATAACCTTTTAAGATTGTTCTTTAACTCTACCCCATAAGGCCCGTAATCGTACACCGCCTGAAGCCCATCATAAATTTCAGATGAAGGGTAAACAAACCCATACTCTTTGGCATGGGCAATGATATCTTTTAGCAGGCCGGATTCCTGCTTTTGTCCTGATTTTGCCATAGGCGCAAAATTAAGCAAAAACCTATACTCTACAAGGTTTTTCAGTTACTGGTATGGCTTTGTATCAGGAAAGCAGCAATATCTGCGATATCTTGCGCCTTAAGATCCATTTCTAAAGGTCCTGGCATCAGACTTATTCGTAGCTGTTTTCTGGTCAGCACTTCTTCTGCAGGTAAAACATGTCGTTTTCCTTGAAAATCCAGCACCGTAACCACCGGCCCTGCAGCTTGTAATAAACCTAAAAGTACCGCTCCATTTTTAAGCGCAATCAAATAAGCTTCCGAACCAAAGCCTATGGCTGCATCAGGTTCAGCAATGGTGTTGACTAAGGTTGGGTAATCCATCTTTTGCCCGATTTGACTCAGGTCAGGACCTATTTCATTGCCTGAGCCAGCTATTCTATGACAGGCAGCACAATTTTGTATGGCTTTTACCTTGCCTGCTACAGGGTCTTTGCCTAGGGCTAAAATTTCTTCTTCATCAATTGCCTGGTCTCCTCCAAAATAATGCCTCAATACTTTAAGCACTGAGGGCCTTTTCTCATCTTTAGTTACAGCTGAAAAATCCAATTCTTCATTTTTGAATAAGCCTTCTGCCCCCATCAAAGCCAAATGGAGTCTACCCACAGGGTTTTCCGCCAATTGCGTTAATGTAAGATGCTTTTGTTCCTGGTTGCTTAAACTGTCTTTTAGTTGCGCTTTTAACGCCAATAAATCGGGCTGGGCATCAGGTAAAACAATTTGAGAATCCCAATCCTGCAGGAAAGTACTCCACTCATTGTATTTTCTGAATTGAAGCCACCATTGGGCTTTTTCTCCAAGTACCCCCTCCGTTTCAGCTGCTAGCTTTACTGCCTCCACTGCCTCTTTTTCGAAAATAAAAGCCAGGGTTTCCAAAGCCAGGTCTCTTTCATCAATTTCTAAGTCCTTGTTTTCTACTCTGGCTTTCAAAGCGGGGATTGCAGCTTTGGGATGCCACTCCCATACCAGAGAGGCAATTTGAGAACTCCATTTTGCTGGATCCATAGAAGCCACATTGGCCCCGTAATAGGTTTCAGCATTGTCTTTCATCCCTATGCCCAATGCATTTCTGTACCAAGGATCAATCCCATCATATCGGTTGACTAATTCTTCATAGATTTCGGAAGTTTTTTCCCAATCTTCGTCCCTTAGCAATAAGGCCAGCTCTCTTCTGATCAATGGTGAACTTTCATTGGCCAGCATTAATCCCTTTTCGAGCAATTGATCCGGCGCATAGGTAGCCAAAGCCCTGAGCGTGGTCAATACGATTTCCTGATTTGCATCTTTTAGCAAGGGCAAAACTGAATGGATCCCTTGCTCACCCATACCTGCGATGGTCCAGATTGCCCTGGCTTTGTAAAAAGGATTGTCGCCATTCTGTATAATGTTTTCCAGTTCAGGCAAAACAGCAGCACCTTGTTCTTTTAATTTCTGCATGGCAAAAGCACGCACATGAACCGCAGGATTTTTAAGTGCGATCAATTGACCTTCTGTGGTAGAAAAATCAATCTTTGGTACGGTAAGCTTTTTGTCCTTTGGAACAATGCGGTAAATCTTACCCTCTCCCACTGTGTCCCTCATTTGATGGCCTCCCACGATAGGATCATACCAATCTGCAATAAACAGCGAACCGTCAGTGCCTACTGTTACATCGCTTGGCCTGAACCATTTCCGGGTATCTTCCTCCACCTGATGCCAGATATAACCAGTATTGTCTTGGTCAACTGAAGAAACAAAGGCTTGTCTATTTTGAAGGGGATAACCGGCACCTTTTACCTCAGGTTGATAGCCAAAAATAATATTTCTTCCAGCATCAGCACTTAACAAGAGCCCTCTGAATTGCTCTCCCAATTCATCCTCCTCAATTCTCACCATACCGGTAGGGGATCCTGCACCATACACATCACCGACGGGTAAAACACCGGGATCATGTTGGTGCCAATGCGCTTCGGCGATTGTTTGCCCTGGCCTTCTGTCCGCTTGCCATGTCCGGTCCCCCTTCTCACTAAAATAGCCTGCATTGCTTCCTTCCATTAACCATGTAGTCCTGCAAGAGGCCGTCTGATCATCATTGTCACTCTGCCACATATTCCCATAGGAATCTACAGCAACTTCAAAGGCATTTCTGAAATTATGCGACACTACCTCCATATCGGTGCCATCCGGGTTGATTCGAATAACCAGGCCACCGTTGTATATTTGCCCATCATCACTGATTTGGGAGGGTAGATTTTCTGTACTGTATGGGGTATATTCATTGTAAACACTTCCTGAGCGAAGGGTCCAACCGTCTTTTCCTGCCACTTGATGTGGCCCTGCATTTCCTGTAATAAAATACCATTTCCCATCTGGGCCTAGCTGTCCGGCATGAAGTCCATGATCATGGTCTTTTCCTCCAAATCCGGATAAAAAAATCTCTTTGCTATCAGGAATATCATCTCCATCCTCGTCTGTATAGATAATTACGTTGGGAGAACAGGAGACGATTACCTGATTGCCAAGAACGGCAATACCCAAAGGGCTTCTCAATAAGGTGTCTTGAACAAAAACTTTTGAAGCATCTGCTTTACCATCGCCATTTGTGTCCTCCAAGATCATTATTCGGTCACCTTTGTCTTGAACCTTGTGACCATCGGCATTGCGAAAATCCCTATAGTTGACCCCTTCGGTGATCCATAACCTCCCCTTGGCATCTACATCCATATTGGTAGGATTATAGAATAAGGGGCTTTCGGCCCATACATTTACTTCCAATCCTTCCGGAACAAATAACATTGGTTGGACTTCCTGTTGGTTTCCGGTGTTGCAAGAAAACAACCCAAGGAATAAAACACTGCAACAGATCGACCACTTTACCATTATTTAAGATTTCATAAGTTGTGAAACAAAGTTGAGATTTTCTCGATAAGCCGGGAGTACCTCCATCCCCTTTGGAATGGCTCCTTCCATGATGCACCAACCATTATAGCCTATTTTATCGAGGCTTACTTTTACTTTCTCAAAATCCACCTTCCCTTGCCCAAGCAATTGCCCATTTTCTTTAAAGTGAATTTCGCAGATATTTTCAGCCCCTAAGAGGGCTATTTCTTTAAAAATATCATAACCCATTTCTGTAGCATTGGCCAAATCATAATAGACCTTGACATGGGAAGAACCCACTTCTGCTAAAATCTCCAGGTGTTCTTCAGCAGAAAGCCAAGATTCAATGCCTAAAACCACATTGGCTTTTTCCGCCTTGGGGGCAACTTTCTTTAATCTACGAATCACTTCTGCTTTCCCGGCAGGATCATTTCTTAGGTCTCCAGCTGAAAAAAAGGCCAATAAGACATTTTTGCAACCCAATACCGTGGCTACATCAATACTGTCCGAAACCCAAGCCTCAGTTTCAGGAGCAGATTTGTAGGGCACCCTATTGAGCTCACCTATTGCCAGTCCGGCGATTTTTACTTTGTTTTCTTTTGCTGCCTTAAGGTAGGTTTTTTGCATCTCTTTTTGTCGGAGGTGCATGTTATTTGCCACATTCCCTAAACTTACCTGAACTCCATCCAAACCTATCTCTCTGGCCAGTGCAAATGCACTAGGCTCAGAAGCTTTGCCGATCGACCAGTCACAAGCACCAATACGGATTTTAGGCTTTCGCTCACCGATCCCCCACAGTGGAGTCAAAGAAAGCATACCACTTAAGGTGAATATTGTTTTACGTCGACTGATCTTTTTCATTTTAATTTTTTACACTTGCCATCTTATAGACTTTCCCATCTGCTTTGGTAAAAAGGTACATTTCTCCACTGGCATCTTTGCCAAATCGGAGGTCCACTCTTCTACTTCCTGCCAATTTTTCAAGGGGTATAGAGACGCCTTCATATTCAACTGTCCATTCATAAATTGGCGCCTGTTTGCCTATTTCAAGATCGGCTATGTTTACATAAAATAGTCTCCCTCTGGTTATGTCTCCAAAAAGATATTTCCCATTCAAGCCTGGTACTTCTGTCCCTGTATATTCATAACCACCTGAAATAGCATTCCCTTCATCGTGGTCATACATGGCTACCGGATAGGTAAATCCAAAGGATGCCTCATTCTCAGGCAAAGGGAAAACCATGTTAGAATCGTCTTCTGGTTTTAATTTAAAGGTCCCCTCCCTAACAGGCCAACCATAATCATCTCCTGCACGAAGCATGTAAAGGGATTCAATTTGCCCCTGACCAATATTGGAAACAAGCATTTCACCGCCCTTTGTCCAGGTAATTCTATGTGGATTCCTGAAACCATGTGCATAGATCTCAGGCATCCAATCTTTGTCATTCCCTACAAAGGGATTGTCTCCAGGGATTCCGTATTTGCCATTACTACTGTTATTTCCTTGTGGATCAATCCGGTAAACTGCTCCCCAAGGTTGAGTGGCTCCATAAGAAATCCAGGCATGTCCCCTTCCTTCAGATCCTCCATCACCTATTCCTATATAGAGTAAGCCATAATCTTTGTCTCCTTTTTTAGCAAGTGGATTGAAAGTAATTTCTTGCATGCCGTGAATAGCAGACGCCATGTCTATCCTAAACAATTCTCTGTGTTCAGAAGTATTGAGGGGTATTTGTAACGGGTCGTTTGTTGTCCATTCTGTCACCACCCACTGCATGTCACTTTTAATACTGTCTCCGAAGGCAAAATCAGCAGGTACTGTATGAGGTTTTTCGGTATGGCTGGTATAGAACAAACCATTGTCACCAAAATTGGGATGGAAGGCAAAACTGCCAAAACCAGTGGCCAGGCCAGGTTGATTTATAAATTCAGGCATTTCCTTAGCCATATCAAGATATAACGTGGATTTTGCCCCTTCCATTAGGTACATTTTACCCCGTAAATCCAACATGTACATGTCTTTGGTTACCGGATGATAGTCCATTTTAGCTATACGGGTAACGGGTTTTTTTTCTGCAGAAGCAGGAATAGTACTGATCAATTCCAGGTTAACAACCAGGTCAGACATGGGTATTTTTTCAGGTATTGGGTTTCCTATAGAATCCATTACTGCTTCTAAATTCTCTGGCGGTGCTTCATGCTGGTGCATATAGGCAATAATATTGTCCAATTCTTTTTCTTCTAAATGATTGAAAGAAGGCATATAAGTCTTGTACCTGTCAAAGACTTTCTTGGCTCTCTCATCGCCTTTTTCAATCATTTCAGTAGGGTTTTGAATAAAAGAGCGCATCCATTCAAGGGATTGTTCTTTGGTGATGCCTCCAAGTTGGGGTCCAATACCATTCTTATCAAAGGCGTGACAACTACTGCAATTTGCCTGGAATAAATTTTCTCCGGCTTCCAGGCTGGTTTGATCCATGGGAATCAATTCTTCCAAAGGTTTGTCTTTAGAACTACATGACCAACAAAAAACTGTAAAAAACAGGAGAAACAAGAGGTTATAAAATGGGTTCATAAATTAATGGTACTGTCAAAATGGGATTTAATCAATTAAAATACGGACCCAATCTACTTTATTATCGTTATATAAAAAAAACCTTATTTATCAATGGCTGAAATAAATCATTTTTAAGTCAATTATTTGTGTATTTTTCACACTAAGAGCAATAAAAAAGGGGCTTGTTTTTCAACAGCCCCTTCAATTATTTTATTCTAAATCAATGTTTACCATCCTTTATTCTGGTCAATTCCTGAAGAGCTTACCACACGGGTTGGAATAGGCCAAACCCCCATAGTGCTGGCGTCGAAATTCCTTGCTGGCCAAACTTCACCTATAGTATAAGATGAGTTTGGATTTGCTCTATCCGAGTGAAGACGACCGTGAAGCGGCTTGTTGTAAGCAGCTTCTGCATCGCCCCATCTCACCAAATCAAAATGTCTGTTGGCAAATTCACCAGCTAACTCTACCCTTCGCTCATGTTTTAAATCCTCCATGGTAGCATTGGTTTTAGGAGCTAAACCAGCCCTTTCTCTTACGCGGTTCAAAGGAGCATCACCATTTTGTCCTTGCATAATCAATGCTTCTGCTTTTAACAATAAAAGCTCAGAATACCTTAATAAGGGCACATTGAGAATGGTCGTTGGATCATTTCCATTGGAATTGACATAAGTACCTATTGGATTTTCAAATTGGTACTCGTATAGGTATTTATTGAATTGTAAACCAGAAAGAGAGTTTTCGGATTGATACTTTCTTTCCTCTCCAAAGAATTTAAAATCATCACCAAATTTTAATATGGTAACCTCTCTTCTATAATCTCCTTCTTCAAATTCTTCATACAGTTCATTTGTAGGCATGTAATAACCCCAACCGTTGTATTTTCCCCAACCTTTATTTTCCAAAGACACGCCTGGAAGCTTGCTTCCTCCATTCACGCCTGACACTACTGTCCAGATGTATTCCGGTCCCCAGTTGTTCAGGTGGCTATGGAGCATCCTAAAATCTTCTGATGGGGTATTGGTAGTATAAATGTCTCTGTTAGAGCCTGAATTTGTAACGGCATCCACATAAGTCACGACCTCAGCATATCTGGAAGCATCATATTCTGCCCAGTAAAGGTTGGTCTTTGCAATATAGGCCAGTGCTGCGTCTTTGTGTGCACGTCCCATATCTTCACCGCTATAAGTGGTAAAAAGAGGCAATAAATCTGCTGCTTTCTTTAAGTCCTCTACAATCTGCGCATAGTTTTCTACTACACTTGCAGGACGAGAATAGCTACCTGCTTCGTCAAACATATTTTCCTCAGTGACAATAGGGATACCCCCACTTACATCATCACCATATGTATGTGCAATCCAAAAATAATGAAAAGCCCGCATAAAATAAGCTTCGCCCAAAATCCGATTTTTCAAATCGGTAGCAATGTCCATGTCTGGGACATTGAGTATAATATCATTCGCACGACGGATAATTTTAAAACTCTGCGGATACATCCAATAGGCATAGCCTTCATCTCCAGTCATGTTAAAATTCTTGATATTGTCTGCAGTAGCGTTGATTCTACCAGTGACCATATCATCCGATGCATTGATATACCAGAAAAATCCTCTAGAAAACATGTCCTCATCCTTCATGTAAAAATAAAGGCTATTCGCAGCGGTTATCGCATCTTGTTCATTTTGGAAGAAATTCTCATAAGAAGTACTTCCAAGTGGCTCAAGATTGGTAAACTCATCTGTGCAGCTCGTCATCAGCCCTAAGCTAAGGGCAATTAATGTTGATATCTTATATAAAGTGTTTTTCATTTTTTTCACTGTTAGGCATTAAAGGGTAAGAGAAAGACCTGCTGTAAACGTTTTTGGTAGCGGATAACTACCCACGTCCATACCTTTACCACCGACTTCTGGATCCATACCAGAGTATTTAGTGATTGTAAATAAATTCTCAGTAGAAATATATACGCGAAGATTGCTGTTCTTCCCTATTTTCTCTAAAAACTGCTGTGGCAGCGTGTAACCTATGGTTAGGTTTTTTAACCTCATATATGAAGCTTCCTCAAGGTACCAACTTGAAGCAGTACCGAAGTTCCTATTATCATCCTTCGTAGACAATCTTGGAATGTCTGAATCGGTATTTTCTGTAGTCCAGGCATCTAATACCCTATTGTCCAAATTATATCCTGACTGAGAAGCATTCAAGGCAGTGTATTTGTAGCCATTAAAAACTTTCACACCAGCCACTCCCTGCAAAATCATGCTCAAGTCAAACCTTTTGTAATCCAAGTTTAGATTGAAACCATAGGTAAAATCAGGAAGATAACTTTCCATAAACACCTTGTCTTCGTCTGTAATTTTGCCATCGTTGTTTACATCAGTGAATTTAAAATCTCCTGGTTTGGCATTAGGCTGTATTAACGTACCATCTTTAATGTGGGCATCGATTTCACCTTGTGTTTGGAAAATCCCTTCATAAGGCACCAAAAAGGTAGAATACAATGATTGACCTACTTCTGACCTGTATGGGTAAAGTGTGCTTCTTACTTCATCACTATGGGCAATAAAATTGATATTACTTTTATTGTATCCATCAAGGTTTATTAACTCATTGTTGATAATACTAAAGTTACCCCTTGCCCCAATACTTAATTCGCCCATTTGGGTGAAATAACCTGCAGAAAACTCAAGACCTGAATTTCTCACCTCTCCACCATTCACATCAGCTGCAGTGGTTCCTTGGTGTAAATCTTCCAAACCTGGTAGAATCATACCTTTGGTAGTTTTAACAAAATAATCTAAAGTCAGGTCAATCTTATTATCAAACAAACCTGCATCCAAACCAATATTGGTAGATTCTGATATTTCCCACTTCAAGTCGGGGTTAGACTGTCTGTTGGCATATACCGCTCTGTAATCAAGGGAAGCATCCTGTCCTAAAATAACCGTTTGAGTACCTAAAGGCACGTCAAAAGAATAATAGCCTACGGAATTAATGTTTCCAATCTGACCCCAAGAGGCTCTCAATTTTAATATGTTGACAGCTTCATCATTGAAGAAGTCTTCACCTGAAATCTTCCATGCACCTGAAACTGCAGGGAATATGCTTGATTGATTCTGGATCGCTAAGCGAGAAGTCTCATCACGTCTTACACTTCCCGAAACAAAGTATTTATCATCATAATTGTACATGACCCTACCGATAGCAGAAGTCAATGCATCTTCATAAACACCCGTAGAGGGGGTCATGAATTCTTCCGCATTACTCATGTATTGGTTAAATGGCGCCTCACTACTGAATCCTCTACCTTCTTGAAAATAGGATTCACTTTTGGTAAATTGAGAAGAGTAGACAGCTGTAACATTCAGGTCATGTAGGCCAAACCGTCTCTGAAAAGAAACCTGATTGTCCCATATCCACCTTTGGGTATTTGAATTGCCCTGATAAAGATAATTTTGCAGATTTGTCCTTCCTAGCTCGGGAATCCTAGGACTAAACTGCTTACTATTAGACATATTAAGATTGTAACTAAAGGTACTTCTGAAGGACAAACCTGGGATAATCTCATAATTTAAATAGGTATTAGAATTTAAATTAGTGGTTGGATTATTGGTGTTAGGTCTAAGAAGAAGGCCCATCGGGTTGTATACATCACCATAGGTACCTGCAAATTGAGAAAGCTCATAAGGCACTACCCCATGAAAGATGCCGTTTTCATCATAAACTGGAGCAGCAGAAGGCATGTACAAAGCACTAATAATGCTTCCTGAATAAGAACTGCTTGAGTTGGTACCCACTGAAGTAGATCTGGTAAAATAAATGTTTTCACCTATTGTCACCTTATCTGATAGGTGAAAATCTGTTTTCAACCTAAATGAATACCTTTCAAATTCTGTCCCCTGAAGAAGTCCTTCCTTATTTAAGTAACCAAAAGACCCCATATAATTGGCTGTCTCACTTGCACCACTTACATTGACATTGGCACTGTAAATAGAAGCTGTTCTGAAAATCTCATCCATCCAATTGGTTCGGGTAGTTTGCCCCCAAGGATTTTGGCTTCCATCATGGGCAGCCTGACGGGCCGCTCCGGCATTGTCTGCAGCCAAGTTGTACACATCAGCTTGTTGTTTGGCATTCAATGGAGTAGGTAAATTACTTGCTTGTTGGGTGCCAGAATACACATCAAAGGTAACCACAGGTTTGCCGAATGCTCCTTCTTTGGTTTTAATAACGATAACACCCGAAGCAGCCTGAGCACCATATATGGCGGCAGCAGAAGCATCTTTTAGAATGGAAACAGATTCTATATCGTTGGGATTAATCGGAGGTCCATAATAAGGCATCCCATCCACAACGGTCAATGGTCTCTCATCAGAAAGAGAACCAATTCCACGAATAACGATCAATCCCTCCCTTGAAGGGTCTCCTCCTTGCTGTAATACAGTGACACCTGCTACACTTCCTTGTAAGAAGTCGTTCAGGTTTGTAACCGGCCTGCTGTTAATCTTATCTAAACCAGCTACTGAAGACACTGAGGAGGTTAGATTTTCTCTCCTGGAAGTTCCGTAACCAATCATTACAACTTCGTCCATATTAAAGATAGACTCTTCCATGTAAACATTAAGCTCCGTATTGCCATTATAAGAAAGCGTCTGCGACTGCATCCCTATAAAGGAAATGGTAACTGTACCGGAATTCTCACTTAGGGTAAGAGAGAAATTCCCGTCAATATCTGTAATCGTTCCTTGATTGGTATTGTTATCAGGGACTATAGCAGCCCCTGGTACTGGCTGTTCATTAGGATTGCTGTACACCGTCCCTTTGACGACGGTCTGTGAGTGGGCACTAAAAACAGCCAAGCACCAAATCACCATTAATAAATAATAATTTTTTTTCATAGGGGTTATTTTTACGTATTAAAAATCAAATGCAAAATTAAATAAAAGTACTTCGTGGATGCTCTTTTCAAATTAACTTAGTGTTAACTTAAAATCATGACTTCAGACTTTTGATAGTAGTAGAAATTCTTCACTTCAGCCTTTCTCAATTGAAAAATGTTGAAAAAAGTAAAAGCAACTGTATTGTTGGAAATGGATTAGAATTACAGCCAAAGAAAAACCAATTAAACTTCTAGTAAATACTTCTAAACGTACGAAAAAGACTAATCCCTCACAATATTTAAGCAAAACTTAAATTACTTATGACTAAATAATTAATCCTTTATACGATCCTTCCCTTATAAATAGGTCAGTGTGAAGTAGAAATAAAAGAATCGCAACGCAAACTTAAAAACCTATGCTTGGTCTTTTCTAATAAAACAAGGGGTTCCTATTATAAATTTCTTTAGACATTCGTGTAAAAAAAGAAAATTCCTTCAATGTGATTATTTATATTTACCCCTATTTTATTTTACCCAAGTCTCCTTCATGAAAGATCTCAGCCTATTATCAATAATTCTTATATTTTTAGCTTTCCAACCAGCTGCCTCCCAGTCGTCCAATTTTGGCGAAATTCATGGAAAAGTAGTAGACAAGGAAGGAAAGGATCCATTGGGATTCGCTACGATCAGCATTTTCACTGATGAAGCTGGTGACAAAAAACTTATCAATGGTGGAATCACCACAGAGGACGGCCTTTTTTCTGTTGCACTTCCACAAGGCAAATTCAATGTCTTGGTGGAATTTATGGGATACAAAGCTTTAGCAATAAATGAAGTATCCATCAATCGGGAAACTCGCAAACTTGATCTTGGCACTATCGGTTTATCTGCTGACACAGAAAACTTAGACGAAGTCGTAGTGCAGGGAGAAAAAACATTAATGGAATTATCACTGGACAAGCGAATATTCAATGTAGGAAAGGACCTTTCCAATGCAGGAAGAACTGCGAATGATGTGTTAATGAATTTACCTTCCATCTCAGTCGACCCAGAAGGTGGCGTAAGCTTACGTGGATCGAGCAATGTTAGGATACTAGTGGATGGTAAACCCTCAGGCCTTGTAAGTTTTAAAGGCAGTAGTGGACTGCAACAGTTACCGGCCAGCATGATAGAAACAGTGGAGGTCATCACCAACCCTTCTGCACGTTATGAGGCCGAAGGAATGGCAGGGGTGATCAATATCATACTAAAGAAAGAAAATACCCAAGGCTTTAATGCTTCTTTTGAGGGAACAGTCGGAAATCCTGACAATTTCGGATTGGCGGCAAATCTTAATTACCGACACAATAAAATCAACTGGTTTATCAACTACGGGGTGGCCTATAAAAACACCCCTAGGGAAGGTACCATCATGCAAGAAGTAAACAATGGTGACACTACATTCTATTCACATCAAAGCACCACTGGAACAGTAAGTGGAATCAACAACAATATCCGTGCGGGCTTGGATTACTATTTTAATGAAAATAGCATCTTGACGGGCTCCTATCTCTGGAGACGCAGTGATTCCAGAAGGCTTACCGACATAAGGTACAACGATTATGAAGTGGAAGGTGGTCCTTTGCAAAGCTATACCCTCCGCACGCAAGATGAAGATGAAAAAGAGCCAAACTCAGAATTTAACCTGGCTTATAAGCGAAGTTTTGAGCAAAGTGGTCATGTCTTAACTGGCACCATAACTTATCTAGACTATTGGGAAAATTCTGATCAGGTCTACACTCAAAATGGTTTTTTACCTGAAGGGACGGCCATTTCAGGAACCTCTTTTTACCAAACAGCGGTAAACGATGAGTTTGACAGACAGTGGTTATTCCAGTTAGATTACACAAAACCAATCGGCAAAGAAGGAACATTTGAAACAGGATTCAGGAGTAGCTTTCGAAACATGAAAAATGATTTCATTGTTAGCCAGCGTCAAGAGTCTGGAAATTTCGAGGCGCTACCAGGGCTAGATGACATTTTCCTTTATGATGAGAACATTCAAGCTGCTTATGCTATTTTGGGCAACAAACACGATAAATTCTCATATCAAGGAGGTCTGCGTGCAGAATACACGGATGTAACCACTACTTTGGTTACTTCAAACGATATAAATCCTAGAGATTACGCTAATCTTTTTCCTTCTGCACACCTTACCTATAAATTAAGCCAAGATGATGCTTTTCAAGTGAGTTACAGCAGAAGGATTAGAAGGCCTGTTTACAATGACCTAAGTCCTTTTATGACCCTTTCTGATGCCAGAAATTTCTTTAGTGGAAATCCTGACCTAAATCCGGAATATACAGACGCTTTCGAGCTTGGTCATATTAAATACATGGAAAAGGGATCCATATTTTCAACCGTATACTACAGAGATACAAAAGATAAAATCGAAAGAATAAGGAGCGTTGATGAAGAAGGAAACGCAACAACTCTCCCTGAAAACCTAATTGGAGAGAAGTCCATGGGCTTTGAGTTCACTACTGATTATATCCCTGTGGAGTGGTGGAAACTAGATGCTAATTTTAATTTATTCTACGCTAAGGTTGATGGAAGCAATGTTCTGGACACTTATACTGCAGATACTTATTCTTGGTTTACAAGGCTTACTTCCAGGTTCACACTTGCAAATGGATTAGATATTCAAATTCGAGGGAACTATGAAGGAAGAAGAAAAGTAGCCCAGGGAGTGCAAAAAGCAATCTCTTACATGGATGTATCCGCCAGTAAGGATATCATGAATGGAAGGGGAACCTTAATTTTAAACGTCATGGACGTATTTAACTCCAGAAGAAACCGTTACATCTTCGAAGGACCGGGTTTTACAACTGTTGGTGACGTATTCCCAAGGAAAAGGCAAATCAATCTTACCTTAAATTATAGAATTAAACAATCAAAAGCCCAAACAAAATCTGACCTACTGGGTGGAGAATAACTACTTCCTATCTCAGGCCATGCATCATAGCATGGCCTGAGATAGGAAAAAATTAAGAAGCCTAGCGGTTAAAACCGATGTGATTGTACCGTTTACCTATACTGTGATTTTTATTTGGCCATTCGTTTTACCTCCTGATGGCGAAAACAATGAACCAAGTGATCATTGACGATTCCGGTGGCTTGTAAATGTGCATAAACAGTAGTACTTCCCAAAAATTTAAACCCATACCTTTTCAGTTCTTTGGCAACCTTATTGGAAAGGTCTGTTGTAGCTGGAACTTCCCCCATGCTATTCCAGGCATTTTGCACTGGTTTTCCATCGACAAAATCCAGCATAAACCCTGTAAAAGTTCCATATTTCTCTTGAACCTCCATAAATCTTTTGGCATTGTTAACCGCAGCTTCAATTTTCAACCGGTTACGGACTATGCTTGGATCGGCAAGTAGCTTGGCTATTTCCTCCTCTGAAAAATCTGCGACCTTTCGGTAATCAAAATCTTTAAAGGCCTTTGTATACCCTTGCCTTTTCTTAAGAATAGTTGCCCAACTTAGGCCTGCCTGGGCACTTTCCAATACCAAAAACTCAAAATGCGTCCTATCACTATATACAGGGACTCCCCATTCTTCATCATGGTATCTGATATAATCTTCAAAGCCAAGGCACCAGGGACAACGGAATTTTTGCGTTTGATCATGCTTATAATCGCTCATGTTAATGCCGGATTTACGGTAAATGAAAATACAATACTACCTTATGTTTCACGATTATTTGATCGATAAAGTAAACCCATTATCAACCAATTCTTTAACCTATTATGTCTTCAATTAGGATGTAGATTATAAAAGCAGCTATACTGTTAAATGTCTTTTATTACTTCCTTTTTAGGCAAGGCAATACTCCACATGCCTCTTAAATCTCCTACTTTATAATTAAGGGCTTTGTCTTCAGGGTACAAAAGTTGAATTTTATCTAAAGTTGACTCTCGAATATCCGTTCCTGGCTCCCCGTGACAATTAAGACAGAGGCCGTTCGGAATAGTAATCGCTTTGGTATACAATAAGACCTGTCCATCTTCTAATTTCTGAATATTAGGAGGATTCTCAAGGCCATTTTCTTGGTTATAGGCATAAGCACCCAATAATTGTTGCTCTTTTTCATTTGGTACATTTTTGGAATTGCGATTTTTCACAGATACTCTTCTGATTCTGACATTGTATTTATCTGCAACTTTTTTCGTTATCTCGAGCGCCTCTTCATTACAAAAAGCGACAGCCTTTTCAGGTCCATTTTCTTGTATGGCTTTTTGTAAAACGCCCATAAGCTCCTTTTGAGCTTCCATGCTGATTTCATTTCCCCACTTCATGGCATGTGCTGTAATTTGTGCTTCTCCCAATCTTTTCACCTCATTGGCTTTATTTACTTGATCTACTAAATCACGGTTGATTTTTTTACCATCATTACAACTCCCAATTCCTACAGCCAAGAGCACCCCGAATGAAAACAACAAATATTTCATCTTCATAAACAAATCAATTTAGTTTTACTATTAAATATAAGGACTATTCGCTTAAAAAGATTCATAAAACATAAAAACACAGATACGCTGTAGCTATTTATTTTAAAAAGCGGACATGAATAAAACTAGCGGGGCTTTGGGAGCTTCAAAGGTGAAAATATGTTGATTTCAAAAGCATGTTAAGACGAAGTCTGTAAAAGAAATTCTTCTTCTTTTGAGGAATTTCCAATAAAAAGACGGAGTCTTAATGTTAATTTAGTTCAAAAATGGATTCGCTGATTGATAACTAAGCAATTGAATTTTAGCATCGAAATTACTTTTCTGAAGACCTATCACTTAAATAAAAGTTATATAGGTTTATCGATTTTAGAATTCTGCTAATTCTAATGGCTTTTTTTAGATGCACTTAGGTATAAAATTTTTCTGTGTCGGGTATTCATCAACAATAATGCTTAATTTTGCCCTCCAAATACAAGAACCATGCTGGACAAACTGGAAGCAATAAAAGATAGATTTGAGGAGGTTGCACAACTGATCATTCAACCGGATGTTATGAATGACATGGGTAACTATACCAAACTGTCTAAGGAATACAAGGACCTGGAGAAAGTAGTTACGGCCTACGATAGCTATCGCTTGACGCTCGATAATATTACTAGCACCAAGGCAATATTGGAGAAAGAGAAAGACCCAGAATTCCGAGAGATGGCTAAGATGGAATGGGAGGAATTGAAAAATCAAAAGGATGAGATGGAGGAAGAGCTCCGCAAAATGCTTATCCCCAAAGACCCCAATGACTCCAAAGACTGTATTCTTGAAATTAGAAGTGGAACAGGTGGAGATGAGGCCGCTATTTTTGCTGGAGACCTTTTCAGGATGTACCAAAGGTTTTGTGAAAAACAAAACTTGAACCTTACAATACTTGATTTGACTTTTGGAACCTCTGGTGGCTACAAGGAAATTATCAGCTCTGTATCTGGAGCCGATGTCTATGGCATGCTCAAATATGAATCAGGCGTGCATCGTGTTCAACGAGTTCCTGCTACCGAAACCCAGGGAAGGGTGCATACTTCTGCTGCAACCGTTGCCGTTTTGCCAGAGATGGAGGAGGTAGATGTAGAGATTGACATGAATGAAGTAAGAAAGGACACTTACTGCTCCTCTGGCCCAGGTGGTCAGTCTGTAAATACGACCTATTCGGCCGTAAGGTTAACCCATGAACCCTCTGGAATAGTAGTTACTTGTCAGGATCAAAAGTCACAAATTAAAAACTTTGAAAAGGCACTCAAAGTTTTAAGGTCCAGAATCTATGAAATAGAATTGGCCAAACACAATGAGGCAGTAGGTGCACAAAGAAAATCCATGATCGGAAGTGGGGACAGATCAGATAAAATCCGCACCTATAATTATCCACAAAGTAGGGTCACTGACCATAGAATAAATAAGACGGTCTACAACCTTCCCGAAGTAATGGAAGGCAGTATCGAAGACTTTATTGGCGCCCTTCGTTTTGCTGAAAATGCAGAGAAAATGAAAGGCGGAGGAATGGAAGATTAAAATCACGGATTTGAATCCCACGATTGCAATACATCATCCTGTTAAGTCTCTATTTTCAAAAAAAATACAAACATAAATAATAAACCAGTCTTATCTACCTAAAAAATATGGGCGAAATTGATTCTAAATAGGTAAACGTGGAACAATTACCTATTTAGAATTACAGCACCAATATTTTTCTTTTGAATTCTTTCGTTCTGCTCCTAAGAACAAGCACATGCAATCCTTTCGGTAAGCCATTGATAGAATAAACGAATTGCCCTTCATTGGTTGGTACTTCTTTTATTTTTAGCCCCATGGCATTATAGACTCCTATATATTCCAGCCCTCCTATTCCTGCTACTGATACATGAACATCTCCGCCAAATGAAGGACTAGGGAAGACCTCAATATTTGCATCAATTGCTTCTTCTATTGATGTAATAAGGTTAACGTTTACAGAAAGCACACGACTGGCTCCTTGATTGCATGCATTTATAGGTGTTACTTCTAGCACATGGTCTCCTGCTGTCGTCCAATTTATCCGTACCTTGGAAGAACCTTGACCACTGATAATTTCACCCCCGCCTGCAACAGACCATTGGTAATTAACATCTCTCTCACCGGTAATTTCATAGTCAGCCTCTTGAAAACCGACCCTCACGGCCCCCAGTATAGTTGAGGGTTGGTCTGGTATAGTAATGACGCGAATAGCTTTTTCTGTGGTAGGACCTTGACCACATGGGTTTCTGGTTGACACAGAGATGCTTTGTTCATTTAAATTGGTCCACTCAAGGGTGATTATAGAAGTTCCCTGCCCTTCTCTAACGACTCCACCAGTAGCTTCCCAAAAATATTCTGTCCCTGGTATGGAGTCAACCTTATATTCTTCGAGCGTATTCACACAAACTACTCCCTCACCCTGAATTATGGTCGTTTGCTTGGGTTCTTCTGAGACCACGACTTCCAGCGCGGTAGTTTCTCCATTTCCACAATTATTGGTTCCACGGACCATCACAGCATTCCTTCCGGGATTGTCCCATCTAACCACTACTCTGGCACTTCCCTGTCCTTGAATTATACTTCCACCATCTACTCGCCATTCATAGTTTTCATCTTCTAGGCCCAAATCCTGTACGGAGTAAATCTGCTGGCTGATACAAATGTTATCTTCCCCAAAAATGGTTGGGATCTCATCAGGTACTTGACAAGTATATTGATAAAAAATACCATTTTCACCTACGGCATATCCTACATTTAGGTCACCAAAGCTTATGCCTGTAAAGTTTTGATAAGTCGCTGTTTCCAACTTTTCCCAGTTTTCTCCAGCATCGAAAGTACGCATAATCAACCCGTTTTCTCCAGTAATAAATCCTACTGACTCATCGAGAAATGCGATATCTGATAAGGGAGTATTCAAACCCGTTGATAGAGGGGCCCAATTGATTCCTTTATCAGAAGTTTTAAATAAATCTCCAGAAGAGCTTACCACAATGGCTGTATTGTCATCCAATATCGAAATTGCCTTCAAATCGACACTGCTCCCCATATTTATTCTTTGCCAACTCAGTCCCCCATTGGAGGTGATCAGTACCAGCCCTTTTTCACCGATGATGATCCCATCATTTTCATTAAAGAATAAAATATCTTTTAAGTTAAACGCCGAAGCGCCAGAGGGAATTACCTCCCAATTGACCCCCTGATTTTGTGTCATTGTAATTAGACCTTCAGCACCAACAGCAAAGCCTTTATTAAAATCAAAGAAATAAAAGCCGTAAACATTTTTATTAGTACCTGGGTTGAGCGTTGTCCAAAGTGCCCCCGAGTTCGTAGTCGAAATAATGTTTCCATTGTTTCCTGAGACATAACCAGCACTGGCAGATACAAAAAACAAAGAATTAAAAGGTAACGATATTGGTCTTGACCTATCATTAAAGCTTGAGCCTCCATTGGTAGTATACAAAATCAATCCATTGTCTCCGACAAGGTAACCCCGTAGATCTGTTGTGAATGCTACTCCTCCAAAATCACTAGATGTTCCAGAAAGTCTTGTAGACCAGGTAGACCCTGTATTATTAGAATTGATCAAAACACCACTAGGCGCCACTGCTAAAATATTATTTGTTTCAGGCCTAATCGATAGTCGTGCTATATTTTGTACCGTTCGGGAACCAGCTTCTTTAAATGTTAACCCTCCATTTGTCGTACGCAAAATTGTACCACCATCTCCACTAATTACACCAACAAGCGGATAAGCTGGATTGAAAATTACATCTGTCAAGTCAGTATCTATACCACTGTTTATAAACTGCCAGTTCAGGGCACCGTCTTCTGTTTTGATAATGGCACCCTCATCACCAACAGCGTAACCAGTAGTGTCATTTATAAAATATACCGCATTCAATGCAACATCAAATCCCGAATCATACAATTCCCAGGATTCTCCTGCATTGAAAGTCTTAATTATTTCGGAGTCTGAACTCACGGCGTAACCAAGGTCTTGGTCTACAAAAAATACTTTTTTAATGGAAGCCTCAGTTGGCACGTCGATAATATTCCAATTTGCACCTCCATTTACAGATCTCAAGATAAGCCCATCATCCCCACTGATAATCAATCGATTTTCATCTATATGAAGAACCCTATTCAGTTTTAAATTCTCCGGATAGCTAGGGTTAGACCAACTTCCACCTCCATTAGTAGACCTGAAAATCTTTCCTTCTTCGTTGAGAAGAACGCCATTTTGATCGTCAAAAAAAGAAATGTCCAAGACATCCATTCGCATTGGAAGCTCCATTTCCACCCAACTCAGTCCACCGTCTATGGACTTAAGCAAGATGTTTTCCCCACCTATAAAGCCCACATTGGTATTCACCCATTTTATTGATTTATAATCATTTCCCCAATCTCCAACTCTTCTCCAACTTTGTCCAAAACCAGTCTGGAAAAGCAATAGGGCAAAAAAACATAAAAGTAAACCCCGCTTCATATAAATGCCTAAGTTTAAATAAATTGTGCTTACAAAAATAATATATAATTCAGGATTTAACAGAAAAAAGAAATATAATACTCCTTTAGCATCTGAAAGGCTTTTTTCGTACTACCAAATCGATAAAACAGGGCATAAAAAAAAGGGTGAGATCACCCTTTTTCTAAATCTATAATTTCTAGTTTGAAGCTTATCTGTCTTTGCCTCCTACTGCAATCATGGCACATCTAAAACCTATATGATTAGAAGCGGAATCTTGGTGCATAAATCTCCTGGTACCAGGTGCCAACCAATAAGCAACGTCTCTCCAAGATCCTCCTTTGTAAACCCTATAACTGTCATCAATTAAAGTGGTTTTATAAGTATCCTCTTCGTCATTTGTACCATCTTTTCTGATTGGGTTAAGGTCATCGAAATCCTGGAAGGAAAGTGGTCGATAGACATCCTGAACCCACTCATTCATATTCCCAGCCATATTGTAAAGGCCAAAGTCATTTGGAGGGAAATCATAAACATTCGTTGGAATAATTTCTCCATCATTGGACACACTACCTGATAATCCAGCATAGTCACCACGCCCTCTTTTAAAGTTGGCTAGAAAATCTCCTTGACGGGACTTTCTTTTGATATTATAAGGATTCCGTGGCCCTCTTCCATCCCAAGGATAGATCCTACCATTTTCCTGATTTTCATCCATGTATTGGGTTCCTATCATCCCCTTTGCAGCAAACTCCCATTCAGCCTCATTAGGAAGTCGATAGTTTGGAAAAACCACGCCACGCTCTATTAACTGATCTAAAGTAAGTGGATCGGCACCTTCTTCCTCATCGTTTTTCTTCTTACCTCCGCCAAAGTTTCTCTCTCGTTCTAATTCGTTTACGTATAGTGTTCTCCAATGGCTATAAGCATTTGCTTGCGTCCAGCTAACTCCAGCTACTGGGTAAAAGTTAAACCCTGGATACCTAAAGTAATATGTGGAATAAACATCGTTGTAGGACATGGCATTGGCCCATACCTTTTCGTTTGGTTCAAGTTTTTGAAGAGAATCAGCACTTACGCTGTCCGCAATATTAAACAGGAATTCTTTATAATCAACGTTCGTCACCTCTGTCTCATCCATGTAAAATGAGGCAATGGTGACTGTTCGCTCCACATTGTCACGGAAGCCCATGACATCTTGTTCTTGAGAACCCAAAACTGCTCTACCCCCTTGGATAAAAACGAGCCTTGGCCCGATTACTTCTCTTGGAAGCCTAAAGACCTGAAAGGCTGAGTCTTCCTCATCGAAACTATATTCTGCTCCTGTTGATGCACTGAAGCCTCCAGGATTACTAGCAGTTCTTCTGGAAGTTTGATTTCCACAAGAAGACACCAACAACCCCAGTAATGCTACTGCAGCAAAAAAACTAAATTGAAAATTTTTATTCTCAAATTTCATGCGACAAGTTTTATGTTTTGTCTTAATAAAACGCTAATATATGACCAATAATATATTATACCAATAATCTTTTACTTACAAAACGCAAGGCAAAAACCATTTTTATCTAATTCTTGTGAAATACTACAAAAAAAATTGTATCACCTATATTATTGGCCACACGAAAATATATCTGATTTACTAAAAAAAACCTTAAACAACTACAAATTTTCTGGTCTAAAGTCCTCTCTATTAAATAAATCCCATATTTAAATGGGCTCCTTTTCATTTATCATCATATCAGAAAGCCAATTCTTAGCTTTCTCAATCGAATCAACACCTTTGATTATGAGGATTAAACGACCTTTCGTTTCTTTTATTTTACAAAGCCTGTTTTTAGATTGTATAAACTTGATAATATTCATAAAAACCGGAGACGTAAAATAGGCCTCTTTTTCAGAACTAACGAAATAACATTTCATTTGTTCATTTTTCAAAGCAAGTTTTTCAAAACCAAGTTTCTCAGCCATCCATCTTAGTTCAACAGTTTCAAATAAGGCCTGTACCCTTTCTGGTATGGTACCGAACCTATCGCGGATCTCCACTCTAAAATCGTCAAGGGCTTTTACCTCCTTAATTTCGTCTAGTTTAGAATACAGGCTCAACCTTTCTGAAATATTACTTACGTAACTCTCTGGTATCAATAATTCCATATCCGTCTCAATCACACAATCCTGAACCAGTGGAGCGACTATTTCTTTAAGATCACTTTCAAAAAGGGCCGCAAACTCTGTTTGTTTAAGCTCTTGAACGGCATCGTCCAGAATCTTATGGTACATTTCAAAACCCAAATCAGAGATAAATCCACTTTGCTCAGCCCCTAATAAGTTTCCTGCTCCTCTAATGTCCAAATCTCTCATCGCCACCTTAAAACCATCTCCCAGATCAGAAAATTCCTCCATCGCCTGAAGTCTTTTTCTGGTTTCCACTGTCAAGGTAGATGTCGGTGGTGTAAGCAGATAACAATAGGCTTTTTTATTGCTTCTCCCCACCCTACCTCTCATTTGATGGAGGTCACTCATCCCAAACATATGGGCTCGATTAATTATAATGGTGTTGGCATTCGGAATATCCAAGCCAGATTCTATAATGTTGGTTGAAACCAATACATCATAAGCTCCTTCAATGAAGTCCACCATGATCTTTTCCAGCTTTTTCCCATCCATCTGCCCATGAGCTCCCATTACCCGGGCATCTGGCACCAACCTCAAAATTAAATTGGCAATTGAATCAATCTCTGCCACACGATTATGCACAAAGAACACCTGTCCGCCACGCTGAATTTCATTGGCTATGGCATCTCTGATAATCTCTTCTCTAAAAGTATAAATTTCTGTAGTTACTGGCTGCCGGTTTGGCGGAGGAGTAGCAATTACTGAAAGATCTCTCGCACCCATCAGGGAAAAATGAAGCGTTCGAGGTATAGGGGTAGCTGTTAAAGTAAGCACATCAACGTCTACTCGAAGCTGCTTTAATTGATCCTTGACCTTGACGCCAAACTTTTGCTCCTCATCAATGACCAAGAGCCCAAGATCTTTGAATTTCATTGCCTTATTTACAATTTTGTGGGTACCGATTAAAATATCTATTTCTCCATTACCAACTTTTTCTATGATTCCCTTTACTTCCTTTGCCGTTCTGAATCGGTTAATATAATCTATCGAAACGGGAAAATTCTCTAGCCTCTCTTTAAAGGTATGGTAATGTTGCATCGCCAAAATTGTGGTGGGCACCAATACTGCTACTTGCTTTCTATCATTTACAGCCTTAAAAACCGCTCTAACAGCAACCTCCGTCTTGCCAAATCCAACATCACCGCATACCAGCCTATCCATTGGATAAGGCTTTTCCATATCATCCTTTACATCTGAAGTAGCAGAGGCCTGATCAGGCGTATCTTCATAGATAAATGAACTTTCCAATTCCACCTGCAACACACTGTCCGTTGAAAATTGATGCCCGGGAGCAGCTTTTCGCTTTGAATACAAATGAATTAAATCCTTCGCTATATCTTTAACCTTATTCTTAACTCGATTTTTCTTATTTTCCCACTCTGGCGTTCCTAGTTTAGACATTGTCGGCATTGCGCCTTCTTGACTACTGTACTTTGAGATTTTGTGTAAGGAATGGATGTTTACATAAAGTAGATCATCATCTCTAAAGACCAATCGAATTGCTTCCTGCCGCTTCCCAGAGACTTCCACCTTTTCCAATCCTGCAAATCGGCCGATTCCATAATCCACATGGACAATATAATCTCCAGGATGTAGGCTTTTTATTTCTTTTAAGGTAAGTGCTTTAGATTTTGATGTAGTTTTGGCTGTCTTGTACCTGAAGAATCTTTCAAAAATTTGATGGTCCGTATAACAAGCCAATTTTAATGAGTTGTCCACAAAGCCTTCCTTAAGATTGATGGGCAAAGTTTGAATCTTAAGGGTAGGATCTAATTCATGAAAAATATTAATCAAACGCCCAGTTTGTTTTTCACTTTCCGAACAAATAATATTGGTGATTCCTTTGGCTCCATTATCATTAAGGTTTTGGACCAACAAGTCAAACTGCTTGTTAAAGGAGGGCTGAGGTTGCCCTTGGAATTGAAATTCGGGAACACCTGTCCAATCAAATACATGACCAAAAGCCAGCAATGTGAAAGATGAAAGTTGCTCTTCAAAAGATTTGGCATCCAAAAACAGCTTCTCAGGAGACATGAGAAGTGAGCTACTTTCTCCTATGCCAGCGAAATGCTGGCTGGCCTTATCATACAATCCCTGAATAACGTTTGTGGAATTTTTATAATCCTTTATCCAAAAGCAAGTACCTTTTGGGAAAAAGTCCATGATGGGCTGACGACTTTCCGCTTCCATCTTGGTTTGAATATTCGGCAGAATACTAATCTCTTTAACCTTTCCAGTGGACAACTGGGTTTCTGGATCAAAAGTCCTTATGCTGTCCACTTCCTTTCCAAAGAGCTCCAAACGAAAAGGCATGTCATTTGCATAGGAGTAGATGTCAATTATCCCACCTCTTACAGCAAATTGCCCTGCCTCATAAACGAAATCAGATTTTTCAAAGCCATAGGTGCTTAACAGTTCTTCTATAAAGGATAAGTCAACTTTTTCACCTACTTTAACCGCAAAAGTGTTTTCTTTTAGGCTCTTTTTGTTAACGACCTTTTCATAAATGGCCTCGGGAGAAGTTATAAAAACCTTTCCTTCTGGCATTGTGCTTGTCAATTTGTTTAGAATTTCAGCACGCACCAACACATTGGCATTTTCCACCTCATCGGAATGGTATGGCCTTTTATAACTTGCCGGAAAATGATAAGCAGCTTCTCCTGTAAAAGTTTGCCAATCACTCGCAAGATAGGCTGCTTCCTCACGGTCATTTGCTAAAACTACATGAAAAGACCCTGTAATTTTAGAAATAGCATGCACGACCAACATATCCATACTCCCTGAAAGCCCCTTCACATTCATTTTTGCATGGGCCGCAGAACTAATGCTTAATCCAAGATTTTTTACAAATGGATCATCTATATAAAGTGATAAAAACGACTGCTTGTCCAACTAATATTCTTTTAATGTAGCACCTTAAATAGGCTATGGCCATTTTACTACGTGATTTATGACGATTAATAATAGGTGACTTAATTTCTATTGCTGATTGCAACTATTAGGCCTCATTTAAAGTTTCAGTATACCAATTCTATTTTTAGCAAAACGATTACTCCCCGGCATTCCCAATACAAAATCCGCATTCAAATTAAGGGAGTGCAATTTATCAAATAACATTGAAATCCCCTCGGTAGCATCAGGATATATAGCGCTGCTTAATCCTATTTTTATTAAAAAATTTGACTTTTTTCCACCAAAAACAACAATATCCTCTTTTCAATTGTTATTCATGGGATGGACTTACGAAAAGAAAGAAAAAAAACGCATTGGTTTAAAAGAATGGAACAAATGCATCCCTACCAGACACTAATTTATTTGGCCATGTTTAGTAGTGGGTTAATCTTTCTTTTTTTGACCCTATCTTTTATTTTCTCACAATCAGAAACCAATTCTTTTGCACAATATAAAATACCTAAACCATTTATTATCAGTAGTTTAATATTGTTTGGAAGCGCTTTTATTTCAGAGAAAATTCTTCCCGCTTTTTTAGCACATGACCTGAAGAAAACAAAGATTAATCTTGTCTATACGCTGTTTTTAGGATTGTCCTTTACAGCATTTCAATTTAAAGGATGGGAAGAACTATCCAATTCAGGAGTTGATTTTACTGGATTGCCTGCCGGAAGTTTTTTGTATTTACTCAGTGGCATCCACCTTGTGCACCTCACTGGAGCCATGATCTATGCCTTGGTATTGTTACTACTAATTTACAATAGTGAAAAAGACGAGGTAAAAACTTTGGTTTTACTAACAAATCCATATGAAAAAATGAAGCTTGAATTATTCATCATTTACTGGAAATTTATGGATATCGTCTGGTTGATATTGTTTGGCCTCTTCCTTTGGGTATTGCAATAATAATTATTGCCCACTTTTACTGTTCAGCATTCAAAGCGCATAAATGCTTTATCAAAACTTCATAAAGCCAAAAAATGCATTGATTTCAAGGCTTGGAAACAGATTACCAACCCATATGCTTATTCTACGTTTAGGTAATTCAATTGGGGAAATGAAAAATATTACCGAAGGTATTTCTGTCAATTAATCGTAAATTGCAAAAAAAGTAAACTTATGTCAGAAAAACAATTTGAAATCAACATCGATCCGGACTGGGTAAAAAAATACCTGTCCAAAATCATTCTCGGATTGGTTGTAATTATCATGGTGTTTTCAGCTATTAAAACAGTAGGCCCAGAAGAAGAAGGTGTAATTATTCAACTAGGCGAGTATAACCGCACAGTTTCTCCAGGTTTAAGTTTTATCATACCCTTTGTGGAAACCATGTATAAAATACCAGTCCAAAGACAATTAAAGCAAGAATTTGGCTTTCGTTCCACTTCCACTAGCTCAAATGGACAGACGCAATACGCAAAATCTGGCTATATCGACGAGAGCATGATGCTAACCGGCGATCTGAATTTAACGGATGTGGAATGGGTAATTCAGTATAGAATTGTGGATTCTTATAAATACTTGTTTAAAGTAAGAAATGCTGAGAAAACCTTAAATGACATGTCAGAGTCTGCAATGAGGAAAATTGTAGGAGACCGGACCGTCAATGAAGTATTAACTGTCGGAAGACAGGAAATAGCTACCAGCGTAGAAGTATTGTTACAGGAAATGTGCGATGAATATGAAAATGGCATTCGGGTAGACCAAGTAGTATTACAGGATGTGAATCCGCCTGAACCTGTAAAACCAAGTTTCAATGCGGTGAATGAAGCCCAGCAAGAAAGAGAAACGTTAATCAATCAGGCCGAGGCCGATTACAATCGAATCATACCAAGAGCTAGAGGTGAGGCTGAGGAAACCATTCAATTGGCAGAAGCTTATGCCTTAACCAGGGTCAATGGCGCAAGAGGAGAAGCAGAAAGGTTCAATTCCATTTTCGAAGCTTATATTAAAGCACCTGAAGTAACCAAGCAGAGAATCTATCTAGAAACGCTGGAGAAAGTTCTGCCAAAAATCGGTAATAAAATTATTACTGATGAAAAAGGAAGCAACGTGTTGCCATTGCTCAATATCAACAAAGCCAATGCCTCTACTCCGGCCCCTTAAGAAAAATAAGGACTCCACAATTAACCTCATCAAAGCATGAAAAAAAGTAATTTATTTTATATAATACTGGGAGTAATAGTCATAATGCTATCCGCTCAAAGTGTTTTTATACTCGACGAAACACAGCAAGCCATTGTCACTCAATTTGGTAAACCTGTTGGTGAGCCCAGAACCACCCCAGGGGTAAATTTCGTAATGCCCTTTATTCAAAAAGTACAGTTTTTCGATAAACGTTACCTTGAATGGGATGGAGACAAAAACCAGGTTCCTACAAAAGATAAAAAATATATTTTCGTAGACAGCTATGCCAGATGGGAAATCACCAATCCACTTCAATTCTTCATCCGTCTAAGAGATGAGAGATCTGCTCAATCAAGACTTGATGATATCCTTGATGGAGAAACCAGGAATGCTATTGCAAACCATAACCTCTTGGACATTGTTCGTTCAACAAATAGAGATCCCGAAATAACTGAAGAGTTCATGGAAGAATTAGAAATCCTAGAGGAAATCGAAGTAGGGCGGGATGAAATCGAAGATATTATCTTACAGAAAGCCAATGAAAGAACCTCTGACCTAGGAGTAAGAATATTAGATTTCCGTTTTAAAAGAATGAACTACGTTGATGAAGTGAGGGACAGGGTTTATGACAGGATGATAAGTGAAAGAAATAGGATAGCCGACCAATTCAGGTCTGAAGGACAGGGTGGTGCTAGAAAGATCCTTGGTGACAAGGAACGTGATTTGGCTCAAATCCAATCTGAGGCCATCAGACAAGGTGAAGAAATAAGAGGTAGGGCTGATGCTGAAGCCACTGAAATTTATGCTTCTGCCTATAATCGGAACAGACAATCAATCGATTTATATAAATTTCTTCGTTCGATGGAAGCTCTAGAAAATTCTATGGACGAAGAAACAAGTCTGGTAATATCCTCAGACAGTGACCTTTTCAAATACTTGAAAAAAATGCAATAAATCAATTGCAAAAAAAGACTTCATGAATATTAGTCTAACAACCAAAGTAAATCAAAACTTTTTAAAAGTTAAAGAGGGGTTTAATGCCGATTTATTCAAGGCATTAAACCCTCCTTTTCCTCCAGTAAAATTACTAAGATTTGATGGGTCAGCAAAAGGTGACCTCGTCAGTTTGGAACTTAATTTTATATTTTTTAGACAGGTTTGGACCAGTGAAATCACTGCTGATCATTTGGATGATACGGAGTATTACTTTATTGATGAAGGCATTAAACTTCCTTTTTTCCTTAAAAAATGGCGTCACAAGCACCGCATCCTATTTGATGGGAGTGACAAAGCAAAAATCATAGATGAAATTAGTTTTTCAAGTCCAAACCTACTCTTGGATTATCTATTGTACCCCTTCCTCTATGTTCAGTTTTCAATGAGAAAGCCTGTTTATCAAAAGGTCTTTTCAAATAATAAATAATCCAATCCCAGCATTAAGGGTATCCTAGTGCATTGGTAGATTTTTACAATCGCGGATTTGACAATCTCCGTATAGTACAAGTGAGTGACTGGTAATATTAGCAGAGAAAGTATTCCCCATCTCTTCTTTAATCAAATTAATTCTTTGATCAGAAAATTCTAGAATTTTTCTACATTGATTGCAGACGTAATGGTCATGGTGCTTATAAGTCAATGCTTGTTCATATAATGCCACCTTGTCCTTAAACTGGTGCTTTACTGCCAATCCACACTCTACTAATAGATCGAGAGTATTGTATATAGTGGCACGGCTAATGGAATAGCCATTGTTCCGCATTCTTAAAAATAGTCCCTCGACGTCTATATGCTCATCTTGAGGCAAAGCATATAATTCATCAATTACAGAAAACCTTTCAGGTGTTTTACGACTACCTTGCCGGACAAGGTAATTTTCAAATATTTTTTTTGCTTTCTCAATTATCGACTTATCGGCCATGGTTTATTATTATAAAGAATAAAGATGAGCTATTTTTTAGATTTTTCAAACCATTAAACTTTTCAATCTGGGAATGAGCAGCTATTTTCAATAGTTCTAAATAATGTATTGGACCATTATAAACCCAAAGGTTGGCCCTTATTTTGTCCAAAAGCCCACCCATCAGCCTGCTTCTGAACCAATACTTAATCCGCAACTATGAATATAAACAATCAGTCTTGTTCAAAGTTATTCTACCAGTAAAAGGGTTAAATGAAATTGGCTACCTTATCATGACCTGATTAATACCCTTCATTAAGGCACTGAACTTGTAATTGTATAGGTATTCCCTATTAAGGTTAACTAAGAACTTAAATATTCTTTACTACTGAAATAAATTTTCTATATTAAAGGAACAATTAAGAATCATGTATCATAAGACAAGGTGGCTATTTTATCTTTTGTTTTCGTTTTTACTGGCTGGTCCTGTAAACGCTCAAGTGCCTGGTTTTTATATGAAAAGAGACCAAAAGAAAATCGTTCTTCCTTTTATTGATTCCAATAGCCTGATCATTTTACCGGTTTCTATTAATGGCGGCCCTGCCGTTAACTTCCTTTTTGATACAGGAGTTAAATCAAATATTTTTTTCAGTAAATCAATAGCAGATGAGCTGGAAATGGTTTACAGCCGAAAACTCAATTTGGTTGGAGCTGATGGAAAGACGGTTTTAAGTGCTTCTGTTTCCCCCAACAACCACTTTGACATTGGCCCAATTGAAGGTATATTTCAAGCCATCCTTGTTTTGGACGATGATTTTTTGGAACTGGAAAAAGTTTTAGGGGTACCAATATACGGGGTGATCGGACATGAATTTTTCAAAAACAACCCGATCAAAGTCGACTATGACAATGGACTCATAACATTTTACAATCGAGAAGCACTCAAATGGAAACCCTTTTGGTTTAGAGAAATGCCTATTGAACTATTAGGTAACAAACCTTACATTCTCACTACCATAAAGCAAATCGATGGTTCTGACCTTGAAGCAAAATTACTCATTGACACAGGTGCCAATCATGGATTATTGCTTAATCAAGAAACAGATGATGACATAATACTACCTGAGAAAAATATCAAGAGCAGCTTAGGAAGGTCATTGGGAGGGGATTTGGAAGGACATGTGGCGAGGGTAAAAAAATTAACCATTTCTGGCTTGAATTTTAGAAATGTCGTCACCTCCTATCCTGAAAAGAATGCGTATTCTGAAGTGCTTATTAAGACAGGTAGAATGGGCAGTTTAGGATCCGAACTGCTAAATCATATGAAGATCATTATTGACTACCCTCGTGAAAGGATATTGTATAAAAAAGGGGCAAAATACAAGACCCCTTTCAAGTATGATATGAGTGGATTGACTGTTAGGGTAATTTCACTGGAAGAGAAAAGATACTATATTCACAGTGTAAAAGAGAATTCTCCTGCCCAAATACATGGTGCAAAGGAGTTGGATGAAATCCTAACAATTAACAAGATTCCAGCAATGTTTTGGGAGCTATCCGAAATCACCGAATTACTTAGGTCTAATGAAGGAAAGGTCATTTCTTTAGAGCTGCTGAGAGCAGCTCCTGGGGACAAAACTAAAACGACTATTCACAAGGTTACATTTTTACTAGAAAAGCAATTGTAGAAAATTCATTATGTAAGTAAAATAATGAATTTAGTATAGTAAATAGTGAATTTTATATATTTTTTGCATTAAGACCGGAAATTTTTATAAATTTATTGAAACTTTTAAGAAGATTTTAATCTTTCACTTCACCCCCTGATGGTTAATAATATTTTTAAAACCTTTTTATTAACTTTAAAAAGGTCAAACAATGGAGTCTTTGAGATCATCTACCAATCCAGTAGTTTCAATTCATGGAAGAAGGAAAACGACGAAATACTAAACATTGAAGAAATAAATGCCTTATTCCCGACACTTAATAACTCACTTTTTGATTTAATATTTGAAAGCTTAGAAAAAAATAAAACGCTTGAAATCCCCCTCGTTATAGATTCCCAATCTTTCATCTTTTTGAAATTTGAAGGGTGCATTCTTACACATAATGAGAATAGCAACATTATCAATACAATTGTCAGTCAGGAAATTTTTGGTTCTTGCCCTACGTGGATCATAAATTTTAAAGACCAATCTATTCTCACAGAGGTTAATAATACCGAGGATTATTTCCCGTCAAATCTTGATGATTTTCGAGGGTATTTGAGGATTAGGTTTCCATTTTTGGATCAAGAAACGCTGGACAATTTATTGAATCAAGAAACGGATAATGCTGAATTCTCATTCATTAATTTAAAATTCAAATCCAAAAACATTTCAGCTGATTACAGGTCTCTTCAACTTGAGGAATACCATGACAATCGCACACCTCAATCTGAAGGCCAAAACAGTGTTACAATAAGCGGTAACGAAAACCATGAAATAATTTACTTTAAGTATTTAAAAAAGAGTAAGGAAATTTTATGGTCTGGCCCACTGTGTGGCCTATTGGGCTATGAGGACGGTAATTTAAGAAGTTTTATTTTATGGGATTGGCTTAAAATAATACATCCCGATGATCGAAAGCTCGTAGAGGATTTTGTATCCCTAAGGCATTATGATAAAGACAATTACTCATTTACTTACAGAGTAAGAAATAATAAAGGTACTTTTCAATACTTAACAAACAATATAAGGGTTTTTAAAAGTGCCATTACCCAAGAAGAAGGACTGACAGGAACATTAATAGATGCCATACAGCATAAAAAGAAAAGTAAAACTGTAGAAGACAAGAACGAGGTACTGCAAAATCTGACAGAGAAAAATTTTATTCAAAACATGTTGTCTGAGGTTTCGGCCATCTGTACGTTATTTAAGGGTCAAAACCTTTTCGAAGAAATCAATCACCTGATTTATAGAAAATTAGGAATACGCTTTTGTATTATAGGTAATGTAGATCCTGGAATAAATAAAATGGAAGTGCTATCCATCTGTGAGTCGGGAAAAAATATTAATGACAGTGATAAATGGTGGGAAAATTTGCTGAATGACGAATTATTACCGATAGATCCGGCCAATAATTTCTTGATGATAAGTTCAGAAAAGGACAATGTATTAAGCCATATTTCATATTTTATTGAACATAAAATCACTTCGCTTCTAAGACTGGCTTTGTTCGACACCGAAATGAATAAAATTGGGACATTGTGTTTGCTCCATGATCAGCCATTCAATAACAAAGCCCATTATGGGGAATTATTTAGCATATTAAGAGATTGGATTAGCAAGGAATTGAACAGGTATCGGTTTGAGAATGTACTTCAGGAAACCAATTTCATGCATGATGCCATTCTAAATGGAACTGCTTATGCCATATTCGCAGTAAATCATCAGTTTGAACTTATATTAATCAATAATAAAACCCTTCCTGTGTTCAACCTTCAAAATAAGGATGAACTGATGAAGACCAAATTGATTAAAAGCGATACTAGTGCTACCCTACTAGAGGTTATTTCAGGCTTTCTAAAATCTGGCCTCAAAACTGATTATTTCCATTTACCCATTGGAGAGGATGATTATAAAGAACTTAAAATATCATTTACAAAAATTCAATATGGAAATGAAAACAAAGAATCCTATGTCATTTTTGTAGATGATATTACCGACCGAACCCTTTCTGAAAAAAAATTAATTGCTTCAGAGCAGCTGTTTAGAAGTATTGCAGAAAACTTCCCCCGTGGGTCGGTAGCTGTATTGGACAAATCGTTAAATTATTTATTTACAGATGGTGAAGAATACAAGTTGTCTGGGACAGATCCTAAATCCTTAATTGGCACCAATTTCTTAAAACAGCTTTCAGGCGACAATTTGAAGATCACTAAAATAAGTCTTAATAAAGTGTTAAGAGGCCAAAGAGTAAGTTATGAAACAGAGGGGCGCCACATGAAATTCCTCCAGAGTGGTGTACCTCTTATTAACAACTCTAAGGAAGTAGATCGTATTCTACTAGTGACCCAAAACATAACACAGGCTAAAAGGCTAGAATCAGACAAAGAAAAGCTCATAAAAGACCTAAAGTCCCACAATGAAGAGCTTTTAAGGTTTGCCTATATTGTCTCCCACAACTTAAGGGCCCCCATAGTAAATATTTCATTGCTTTTGGACTTATACAACGATGAAAATCCTGCTGATCCAGGTAACAGAGAGGTATGGGAGAATCTTAAAATCTCCACCAATTTGCTTGACACCACCCTTCAAGACCTTATAGAAGTCGTCTCCATAAAAAAACAAAAGATTCCGAAAGTTGAGCAAATTGACTTCAAACTCTTACTTAACAATATTGAAAAAAGCCTTTTCAATCAGCTTAAGGAGTCTGGAATAAAGATCGAAAAAGATTTCTCAGGTCTAAATGACATTAATTATGTCTACGCTCATTTGGAAAATTTCTTCATGAACTTCATGACCAATTCTGTGAAATACAAACATCCGGAAAGAAGCCCCATCGTTAAAATCAAAACTTATATAGAGAATGAATATTGTGTGATTAGGTTTGAAGACAATGGCATTGGCCTGGATCTCAGAAGGTATGGCGATCGGATTTTTGGTCTTTACCAAAGGTTTCACAACCATGTTGAAGGCAAGGGTCTTGGATTGTACCTAATTAGAGAACAAATAAGAGCTCATGATGGTAAAATCGAGATTGAGAGTGAAGTAGGAAAAGGAACCGTATTTAAAGTTTACTTAAGAAACTTAATCATGAATCACTCCTTGTAAAGCACTACGGTTCCAATTCCCAATATTTTATTTTTTTAGTAAAGAAGCGGCTTCTTCATCAAGGAACAAGATGACATTTTGATGCTTTTGGAGAATGGAGGCTGGCATTTCCGTTACAACAGGCCCGTTTACCATTTCTCTTACGGCAGCAGCTTTTTTACTCCCATACGCTATCAGTATAACCTTTTTCACTTCCATAATAGTCTCAATTCCCATAGTTACAGCTTCTTTTGGCACAGCTGAGGCACTATCGAAAAAACGTGCATTGCCATCTATAGTCTCCTGAAGCAATTGGGTAACGTGTGTTCTTGTATCGAATGCTGTCCCAGGTTCATTAAACCCTATATGTCCATTGGTTCCGATGCCCAACAACTGCAAATCTATTCCACCAGCACTAACTATTTTGGCTTCATAATTTTCGCAAGTTTTTTTGAGGTCTCCAGTACCATCAGGGACATTGGTTTGATTTAAAGGAATGTTGAGGTGATTCAATAGTGAGGTATTCATAAAATGCCTGTAACTCTGAGGGTGGGTACCCTCAAGCCCTACATATTCGTCCAGGTTAAATGTCACCACCTCTGAATAGTCCGTACCATTCATTTGGTGGTCTTTTATCATATTGGCATACGTTCCCAGCGGAGAGCTTCCAGTAGACAACCCTAACACCGTGTTTGGTTTGGTTTTTACAGCTTCAATCAGCTCCTTAGCAACGGCAAGATGTAAACTTTCCTCGTCTTGAAAAATATGTATTCGCATAATTTGATAATAATTAAATATTAATGATTAATGAGATACTCAAATTGTTGGTAAATGACCATTGAGTAAATTGGAAAATGAAAGCACAAATTAATCATTATTTGAGAATAGGTAAGTTGAGCTTAAATTTTACAGCTGCTATCCGAATGATAATGATTAAGGCTATAGATCCCAAAAGATTTATGTCCCTGTCGAGACCAAAATAATCCAAGGCAAGATACACGACAGCACCTGCAAGGCAGGCTGATGCATACACTTCTTTTCTAAAAAGTATGGGAATCTCATTGGTAAGTGTATCTCTAATTACTCCTCCCATCACAGCACTAAACATTCCCATGATGGCTGCTACTTCAGGTCTGAATCCCAAGTAAAGACATTTTTCTACTCCTAAAATTGTAAAAAAAGCAATTCCCAAAGTATCAAATAAAAACAAGGTCTTCCTAAGTTTTGCCATGTGAGAAAAGAACAAAAATGTAGTAATCAGACCCGCAAAAATCGCATACAGAAAATTAACATTCCCTATCCACACCAATGGATAAGCTCCGATCAATATATCCCTCAAGCTCCCACCGCCAATAGCAGTAATAAACCCCATAAAGCCAACTCCAAATAAATCCTGGTCCTTATTCTGAATTGCTAAGGCTCCGGAAATAGCAAAAAAGTAGGTACCTACCAACTCTAGTGCATATTGCATGTCTAATGTTTCAATCACTTTGTTCTTCCTTCTTTCTGAAATACAAACACCCCCATAGCCCTTTTATTATGAACCAATACAGACTTGGCTGGCTCGAGGAGGCTCAACTTGTATTCTAACATGATCTCCTTGATTAAAGACTCTGTCAAAACGAATCTTTCTGTTCCATCGGGCAACTCTTGCATTAAAAGTGGCGACTGATCCAACAATTCGAAAGCTCCTCCAGCATCGGTACACATTCGAAGCCAGAAAATCCCCCCATTTTTTAAAACCCGCATATGCTCTTTTAATAAAATAAGAAAATGGTCTTTACTTGTGGCAAAATGTAAAACAGCACTGCTTAAAACAACATCAAATGCAGCTGTATGAAATGGAATATCCGCTAAATTTGCCACCTGAAAACGCTGAGGGTCAAAATTCGAATCCAAAGTTCTCCCCGAAATCCTTGCCATGCTGATAGCTGAAGAATTAGCATCCACCCCTACAACCCGATATCCTTTCTGAATAAAATAATGTGTATTTCTACCTTCACCACAACCAGCATCTAGTATCATCATTTCTTTACTGAACCTGTTTTTCAATATTTGATCCAGCAGGTAAAGATCTATGTTTCCAAGCAATTTATTTAACGCATTAATCTCCATATTTCAATAAATTTATTCTGGAAGTTTTAAGAAGAATGTGCGGATTAGTAGTCTTCATTTTCAAAGTAATATTTAAACCTTAAATATACAATCTCCATCTACATGCGTAGCAGTATTAACTGAGAAGAAACAGTAAACCTTATGCTCATGCTTATAAATTGCATCAATTGAATCACTTCATTAAAACCAAAATACAAAGTGGGTTAATCCCCAAAAGCCAAGTCAATCCTGAGGTTTAATTCCTCAGAATTTAACTTGCACCTATACCCAAAGCCAGTAACCATCCCAATTGACTAAAATTAAATTCAGCCAATCTAATTGCTACCTAATTTTTGAGGTTTAAAGGAGTGTGAAGGCGAGGAAAGAATTCAGGTCCAAATCATTTATTAAATCAAACAGCTTATTAACGATCCCAATTTCTGCTGAAATAGTAACTGTTTCCTGAGCAAATACATACTGTCAGTAATTATTAGCAGTAGAAATAAAGTTTTAATTCTTTCCATTTGGCTACAAAGCTACTATTAATAAACCTTATAGCCGAAATTTGTCTGAATGGATTTAGCCTCCCATTAGGTAGCCAATATTTCATCCAAAAAAATTAAAATTCTACAATTACGCCAACTGTTGGTAGCACCGTACCTGCGGGATTAGCTACTTCTCTTATTAAATAGCTACTAGGGTCATTAGGATTCACTACCAATCCATCCTGGTCATTTCGCTGGGGAATTAAATTGGTCTGCTGTTCGGCCTGAAAATTATAAGCGTTTTGTATATCAAAATACAAATTGAGGTTCCATTTATTATAAAAATATTTCTTATCTACCCTCAAGTCCAGCTGGTGGAAGCTTTTAAGGCGTTCCCCATTGATTCTTGTATAGTCAAGCTGTCCTCTGCTGAAAAGGTCCCAATTGGCACGCAAAGAGGAAGATTCCAAATCATAAGGGGTATAAGGAGTTCCACCCAAAAACCTCCACCTGGCACCAATTTCCCAGTCTCTTTTAAATCGCTTACCTGCCGTTAGACTTACAATAAATCGATTGTCCCATGAAGATGGCAGGTACCCAGTAGATGGATTGGTGAATTCACTTCTTACGAGTGTAAGTGCTGCTATTCCGTAAAAACCTTTAAATAAACGTTGTTGAGCAAGCAGCTCCAAACCATAGGCTCTTCCCTTTGCATCAGAAGTTACTGGCTCATTTCCTATCACGCCAAAATCAGCACCAAGATTAGCCAAGGCAATTCCGTTCCTAATAGAACTAGGGTAGTTAGCATAACTTTTATAAAAAACCTCAGCAGAAAATTTTCGGTTTTTAGCGGGATACTGCCATTCAAACCCTGTGATATAATGGGTGCTTCGCATAAACTTAACATCATTCTCCTGATTGACATAAGCCCCTTCATTGTTCTGGTACCCCAACACTGTATAAGGAGGTTTCTGATAATAAATTCCTGCATTTGCATTCCAAAACAAATTGTCTTTCAATTGATAACTTGTCGAGAATCTAGGACTTAGTTGATTCAGTGGATTCCTGGCAGTCTCTCCGAAATCACTCCCATCCATTCTCATACCCAAATTAACTACTAGACGATCATCTAAATACTTCTTACTCCCCATGACAAACCCACCATAGCTATTAAACAGGGAGATGGTAGTGACATCACGTGGCATACCATCTTCATCAGGAAATTGGGTGTCATAATTTTCTATCAAGTAACGGCTGAATTCATAATTTACGCCATATTGAAGGGTATATCCATCAGAAAAGATACTGTTCTCCGCCCTAAACTTGTTTTCACTCTCCTGAGACAGGTAATTGTATTGCAAGTTATCTTCGCTAGACGCATCATTTCCTGCATATTTGTAGGATTGGTTATTGAGCATGTTTCTGCTCAATATGAACGTCCAAAATCCATTGTCTCTAAAACGTTTTAATTTCGCTCCCGTGGCATAATTCCATTGAGTTGAAATCGGCAAATTATCTAGCAAATATAAACGATCTTCTTTCTCTTCTCTGGTCTCATCATCTGGAACATCAAAATTAAGTGCAAATTGATCTATGGCTCCTACTCCTAAGACAGTTAATTCTGTTTTAGCATTGATTTTCGTTTTGGTTTTAAAGGTAAAGTCATTAAATGTGGGTAAAAAAGGCAAGCCAATCAATCTGAATAGCGCCTGGAGGTAAGACCTCCTTGCGGAAAAGATATAAGTGGTTTTTTCCCCTATAGGCCCTTCATTCGATAGCGTTATTTCACTTGCTCCCAAGGTAACTTGGGTAAGCATCTTGTCACGCCGACCATCTTTTAATTGAAACTCGAAAAAGGAGCTTAACGCATTCATCCTATTGGCAGGAAAACCACCACTCAATACCTCTACATTTTGTATCAGGTTCACGTTTAAAATGCCAACAGGTCCACCTGATGAACCTTGAGTGGCAAAATGGTTTATTACAGGCACCTCTATTTCATCAATAAAGAATTTGTTTTCATTGGGTGCGCCTCCACGAATAATGATATCATTTCTAAAACTTGCAGAACTTGCCACACCTGGTAAGGACTGTATCACCCTACTAATGTCTCTGTTTCCACCTGGATACCTTTCTATTTCATTGGCATTAAGCTGTCTAACAGAAATTGGCTTTTCTTCGGTTCTACTAAAGGTCGCATCTACTATAACTTCTTGAAGGTTGGATGCATCCTCTTCCAACTCAAAATCCAATTGAACCGCACTGGCTTTCGTTACCTGAACCTCAAATACTGTTTTTGCCTTAAAGCCAACAAAGGAAGCCTTCAAATTATACAGCCCTGGTTCTAAGCCATTGATTTCATAATTTCCGTCTAAATCAGAAACCGCTCCGATTTCTAATCCCTGGACAATAATATTTGCAAAAGGGATGGGATCATTGTTGATTGGGTTAATGATTTTCCCTTTTATCGTCCCCTCTTGAGCGTATAAGGTGAGGAAAGATAAAAAGAATAGGGTTAATAGTAAAAACTTCTTCATAGCAATGGGTTGAGATACTATTCTTAATGCATTTTGAGATTCAAGAAGATTACCTGATCGTCAGTTTGAAAGATTTTTAGTTTTCCAAAGCCTCCACCAGGGTGCATAAGGAAATTCATGATGTTCAAAGTGATAACCAAAAAAATAACAGGAGAAGAATGCCCACAAATGGTTCTTTTTCAAAGTGCCTGAATGGTGTTTGTTACTTTGGGTTCCTTTATGTGGTAAATACGTGCCAAAATAAAATAATTGGAGCGTAGACAATATCGCAGGCAACATCCAAAACAACACCAAATTAGGCACCGGAAAAACAAGTTTCAGCAAATTGAAGGTAATTGCCATCAGAAGGAATTGCCAAATATTTAAATAATTCAAAATGAAACTCAAGTACCAAGGGAAAAACTTTCCAGATGAGTGAAAGTCAGGATCAGCCTCTGTTGCCACATGATTGTGGTGTTTATGGTGGTTGGGAAACAACTTCCAATAGAAATTAAAGGAAAATAAGATGGCTGCAAACCATCCAATAAAATAATTCAATTTTTTGTTCCCTGAAACTACCCCATGCATGGCATCATGGGCGGTAATAAAAAGCCCAGTATAGAGATGCATCTGCACCAATATCCCTAGGTAAAGAAATGGGTTTGAATAATCTACTTGAAGGTGAAGTAATGAGAGCAATGAAGTTGTCCACAGGGCAATAATTGAAAAAGCGATGATAATACCCTTAGGGTCAACCGATGAAGACAACTGCCGTTTTAATGAAATACTCATGAACACAATTAAAAATTAAAAGATCAAAAAACTACTAAAAGGTTTTAATCGTTTCTTCAACTTTTTGCATTAACCACATTGGTGTAGAAGTGGCCCCACAAATCCCAACACTTTGCCCGACTTTAAACCAATTGGCATCTACCTCTTCAGGGCAAGATACAAAATAGGTTTGTGGATTCTTTTCTTTACAGACATTGAACAATACTTTTCCATTGGATGATTTGGTTCCACTTACAAAAACAATATGGTCAAACTTGGCTGCAAATCCTCTAAGTTCTTTGTCTCGATTAGACACCTGTCTGCAAATCGTATCGTTGGTGTTAATGGTGATACCATTGTCCGTTAAGACCTTATTTATCTCATAAAATTTGTCTGTACTCTTGGTTGTTTGACTGTAAAGGGTGATGTTTCTTGGTAAATTAGGCAGATCAAGTTCTTCGATATCTTGAAAAACGATTGCCTTATTTCTCGTTTGACCAAGTAGCCCAATCACTTCAGCATGCCCATGCTTGCCATAGATGTAAATATTTTCGTCTTTATCAAATGAGTTTTTTATCCGGTTCTGAAGCTTCAATACCACGGGACAGCTAGCATCTACCAAAGTAAGATTGTTATTAATGGCCAGTTCATAGGTAGCAGGTGGCTCGCCATGCGCCCTGATCAAAACCTTTTCATTTGATAGCTTATGGAGTTCCTCATGATTGATTATAATCAAACCTTTCTTAGTCAACCTTTTGACCTCCTCATCATTGTGGACTATATCTCCCAAACAATAAAGATGACCTTCATCGTCTAAAATTTCTTCCGCCATTTCAATGGCATAAACTACACCAAAGCAAAAGCCTGAATACTGATCAATATGTACATCCAATTTCAACATATCTAATAAACCAACTTTGTAATCAAATGTTTTTTTAATACCCTTCTTTTTCAGATATAGATCCTCAGCAAAAGTATTTTAATACACAAACGCTGTGGACTGTCCAAACAGTTCCTGTCTGGTTAGCTAAAACTTGTCAATTCCACCCAACTTTGTAGCCAAAATAGGTGCTGATTAGAAGTGCAAATTTTCTAGAATTTGGTATTCTTATGCGTCTTTTAGTAATTGTTTCAGGAGACAAAGATTTAATTTTATAAAACAGCTTCAGGTAATAGAGATAAGCAATTTTTACTCCCAGCATGGCCCCTTTGGGCAATTGATGTATTCCTATTAGCGCTTCATCGAAATCTTGCTTTATATCTGATTCTATTTCAGCCTTTACACTGCTGTCAAATTTATTAAAATCTACTCCTGGAAAGTAAACCCTCCCCCTGTCTTCATAATCGCTTTTCAAATCTCGCAAGAAATTAACTTTCTGAAAAGCCGAGCCCAACTTACAGGCGGCATGCTTTAAATGTTGGTAATTTTCTTGGTCTCCTTCACAAAACACCCTCAAACACATCAATCCCACGACTTCAGCTGAACCATAAATGTATTCTTTGTATTTAGAGTCGTTATAAGTGGCAAAATCAAGATCCATTGCCATACTGTTCAGAAAAGCATCGATTAACTCCCTCTCTATATTGTATTTGTTTACAATTAATTGGAAGGCATGAAGGACTGGATTCATGCTTATCCCTTCATCAATGGCCTTATAGGTATCCTGCCTAAAATTTTCCAACAAACTGACTTTATCCTTGTCATGAAAGGTATCAACAATTTCATCCGCATAACGGACATAACCATAGATTCCATAAATTGGCATATGCAACTTTTTGCAAAGTGTTTTAATACCTAAAGTAAATGAAGTGCTGTAGCGTTGTGTTATCAATTTGCTACACTCCAGGGCAGTGACATCAAAGAGTTGCTTTGGATCCATCATCTCATTTTCAATGGTTGAAAATTATTTAAATATGGTATTCTTTAAAATTTCTTTCGCTACTACCTCCCCTGAAATTAAAGAAGGAGGAACTCCTGGCCCTGGTACAGTTAACTGTCCTGTATAATATAGGTTAGTTAATTTTTTATTCCTAAGAGATGGCTTTAAAATTGCAGTTTGCTTCAAAGTATTTGCCAAACCATATGCATTTCCTTTAAAAGCATGGTAATCTTTCTTGAAGTCACTGTGTGCATAAGATCGATTGTAAACGATATGAGACCTAATGTCTTGACCTGTATGCTTTTCAAGTCTTCTCATAATTATTTCAAAATATTTCTTTCTTGTAGCTTCGCTGTCTTCAAGGTTTGGGGCTAGCGGTATCAACAAGAATAAATTCTCCATTCCTTCTGGAGCCACAGTGGTATCAGTTATGGAAGGCACCGAGGCATAGAACAAGGGTTTTTCAGGCCACCTTGGATTGGTATAAATGGCATCTGCATGAGGTTCAAGGGGCTCGTCGAAAAACAAATTATGGTGTAGAAGGTTTTTTAATCGTTTATTAACTCCCAGGTAGAACAAAAGTGATGAAGGCGCTAAAACTCTACTGTCCCAGTATTTATCACTATAGTTACTATATTTAGGTTCGAGTAAATGTTTGTCTACATGGTGATAGTCCGCGCTTGCAACTAATATATCAAACCCAATCTCCTCTCCAGATAGTAGTTTAACTGACTTGGCCTTGCCCTCATCAGTCATAATCTTTACCACCTCCGCATTGTTTTTAAATACAACCCCATTTTCTTTTGCCAATGCCACCATTCCTTCAATAATTTTATGCATTCCTCCCTGAGGATACCAGGTACCCAAAGCTATATCTGCATAGTTCATTAGGCTGTACAACGCTGGAATGTTTTGCGCTGTTTCTCCTAGAAACAATACAGGAAACTCCATGAGACGAATAATTTTCTCATTTTTAAAGTACTTCCTAATGTGCTTGGACATGGATTGAAAAATATCCATTTTCAAAACATCCCTGAATAGTTTAAGGTCTAGAAATTCGGTTAAAGAAACACTTGGTCGATGTACCAGGTCATTGATCCCTCTCTGGTACTTGAAAGCTGCCTGTTCTAGAAAATCATCGAATTTTTCACTTACTCCTGGCTCCAGCTTTTCGAGGGCCAATTTAAATTGATCCAAATTCGCTGGGATTTTCATAACATCCTCATGCCCGAAAATCACTGAATAAGAAGGGTCTAAACGAATCAAGTCGTAATAATCGGAAGTTTTTTTGCCGAAATTACCAAAGTACCTGTCAAAGACATCCGGCATCCAGTACCAGCTAGGTCCCATATCAAAGGTAAAACCGGCCGAGTTAAATTTCCTTGCCCTTCCTCCAAGAACATCGTTTTTCTCCAAAACAGTCACTTTCAATCCCGCAGCAGCGAGATGTGTAGCAGTGGAAAGTCCTGAAAAACCCGAACCTATTACAACAACTTCTTTTGACCTCATTGATTAATTTATGGTAGTGTAAACTTTAAGATCGTCTTTTAAAATCTTCCTTGCAATATGTATTCTATTTTTTACCGTTCCAATAGGGATATTTAGTTGAATTGCGATTTCATGGTATTTAAAACCTTTGTAATGCATCATAAAAGGAGATTTATAAACGGCATCCAATTTGTCAATGGCTTTGGTGATGTCCTTCATCGTAAAATCTCCAAAAACTCCATTTTCTATTACTGCTGCACCCGAATTGATAAAATGAAGGTTTTCAGTTGTATCAACGAAGGTTCCCCTCCTTACCATTCGTTGGTAGTTAGTAATGAAGGTGTTTTTCATGATGGTATACAACCAAGCTTTCAAATTTGTACCGTCGGCAAACTTATCTTTATTGGTAAATGCCTTAACCATGGTATCTTGTAATAGATCATTTGCATCATCCATATCCCTAGTCAATTTTAAAGCAAATGGCTTTAAGGACGTGCTGAGCTTTGTAAGCGAATAACTAAATTCTAAAGTTGTCATGGATCCTGTGTTTTTGTTTAATCAAACTTAGGTATAGTTAAACACTTTATCAAATATTTTGTCTAATTTTTTTCTAAATATATTAAACAATAATCCTGTTTAAGCAAAAAACACATAAAAAATCCCCCAATAGACGCCTAAAGGGGTATTTTAACAATTATAAGTTTTTAATTTTTGTTTAATTATTTTGGTTTTTATTAAACAAAATAGATCAAGACCAAGCTTCATTTAAAAATCGCAACCAATTTTTATGCATTATTTTGGCTATATCCTCTTCAGTATAACCTCTTTTTTGTAACATTCCAGGAATTCTTCTTAAGTCTGCTATAGTTTCAAGGTCATAAGGGCTTTGCTCTCTTCCATACGCTCCATCCAAGTCAGTACCTATTCCAATATGATTGGCATTCCCAGCTAGTTGACAAATATGATCCATATGGTCTATGATTTTCTCAAGATCACAGTCCATTTCTTTTGGCAAGGAAGTTCCCCTTATCCAGTTAGGCACCATCATCCAGGCATCTAAAGCACCTCCTATTACAGCGCCTCTATCAACGAGAGCCTTGATCATTTCGTCACTAAACTGCCTGTTGTGATCTACCAGCGCCCTGCAATTATTATGGCTAGCCCATACAGCTCCATTAAAATGATCCAAGGCTTCCCAAAAACAAACATCACACAAATGGGTGGCATCTAAAATTATGTTCAGCCTTTCCATTTCCTTGAGCAAGGCCCTACCGTTTTTACCCAAAGGCCCAGAAGCATCTGTACCTTGGGCATATCTTCCAGGACCATAATGAGCGGGGCCTAAAGCCCTCAATCCTTTATTATAGGATTTTTCAAGATAACTCAGGTCCACTATTGAATCAGCACCCTCTAAGGAAAGAATATAGCCTACAGGTTTTTTATCATTAGGTTCTCCATTCATCCAAAGGGCCACGTGTTCATTTAAAGACTTTTTATCGCGAATTTGGACCATCTCTCCTTTGGCTTCCATGGCTTCGTACCATGCCAATTGACCCTGCGTTTGTGCCCAAGCTTGTTCTGGGCTGTTCCAGCCTGGAAGTGGATTATCCGGCGCCACATAACGCGCAATCTGCGTGGCTACCACCAATCCTATCTCTCCCTTTCTTAAAGTAGGTAGCGAAACCGTTGCATTTCCCCGGTCTGTTTTGTCCGTCATCCCTTTTTCCCTAGCATTCAACGCTTCTACAGGTTGGGTAAGGTCCCTGTTCCATTCAAGCGCATTCATACTTAAATCTAAATGGGCATCTATTGTAAACATCTTTTTGTTTGATTTAAATGAGTTAAATTATTGGCCTCAAAAAGTAATTCTCCTGTCTCTGGCTACCGTTTTCCAAGAGGCTACCTGCTCTCCATTTTGAATAACTAAAACCTCTTGATAGGAAGCTACTGTCGGACAAATGTGAATTGGGACGCCATATAGTACATCTCCAATTGTATAGGAATGACCTTCTTTAGCATCCAATACCAAGTGCTCTTCACTATGACTCACCGGCACTAGCTCCGGAGCATTGAGAAACTTCACTCGATCTTGCAATGGGTTTTCCGATGCAATTGCTTTGTATCCAAGATCCACGCAAACATAGTTTGAGGTTGGCAAGGATATCACCCTACACATTACCAATGCAGCATATAAAAAGGTCTGCTCCGGAAGACCACTGGCATAGCCTTCATCCCAATAAATAAATGTACCTGGAGCGCAGGTGATACGTTCCCTTTTAGAATGAAAAGGAAAGGTCGTTGTTCCACCGGCAATAATATCAAGTGTCAACTTGTGCTTGTTTTCTAGCCTCTCCCTCATTTGAGAAATTGGTGCAAACCCCTCTTCGCAAGCTATTTCTCTAAGCTTGAGATCTGGATCTCTTAAGTGGCCGTCATAGACATGAAAACCTGTATTTTGCAAGGCTTTCAATTCTAAGATTTGCTCGAATAAATCTTCGCCCGGCTTACCAGGAACTACTCCTGTCCTGTTTGTTCCAGCGTTTAAATCTATATAGACGCCTATTTTTTGATTGCTTGCCAATGCTTTTTCATTCAAAGCCTTGGCCGCATCAACATGATCTAAAAGACAATGAAACTTAACAGCTGGATAATGCCCAACTAAAGCCAAAAACCGATCCACTTTAGGCCCTACAGGCTGGTAAGCAAGCAGAATATCTTTGGCTCCAATGCTGGCAAGCAATTCTATTTCAGCAATCGTTGCTCCCTTGAATGCCTTGATTCCGGCATCCATCATTAATTGACAGGCCTCTGCAGATTTATTGGTCTTTATGTGAGGGCGTAGCCGATCAGGCGTACCTACCTCTTTTATTACTTTTTGAATGTTTTCTTTTGCCCTGTCCAAATACACCAATAATGCTGGACTGTCTATTTTTTCAGGGTGGTTAACTTTGTACCAATCGTCAATCATATAATTTCTATTGATGGATTTCAAATGTAGCTTCTATTTCTACTGAAATATTGCCAGGTAAAGAACCAAAGCCAATGGCACTTCTTGAGCCAAGTCCATTTTCTTCTCCCCAAACTTCAGCAAATAGCTCGCTACAGCCATTGATAACAAAAGGATGCTCTTCAAAGTCCAAAGAACAGTTCACCATGCCTAAAACTTTAACAACTCTTTTAATCTTATTTAAACTTCCCAACTCTGTTTGAAGGGTAGATAGCATTGTCAGACCTACTTGTCTTGCTGCAGCTTTGCCTTCCACTTTATCCAGGTCAATGCCTATTTTCCCTCTAATCATGTCTCCATTTTCCAAGACCGGACCATGTCCCGAAAGAAACAATAGGTTTCCTGTGATAATAAGCGGACGATATACACCTCCTGGAGGTGGCGCTGGAGGCAATACTAAACCCAATTCCTTAATTTTCGCTTCTGCTGACATGTCTCTATTATTTTAGTTTATGTTATATAAATAAATCCAATATTAAAACCCCTATTAATCCCAACACTGACAATACTGTTTCCAATAAGGTCCATGAGAGAAAGGTTTGCTTTATACTTAAGTTAAAATATTCTTTTACAAGCCAAAACCCTCCATCATTTACATGAGAGAAGATCAAACTTCCACTCCCAATTGCCAAAACCATTAAGTTAGGATCTCCTACTCCGGAAGCGACCAAGGGCGCGATTATTCCTGCTGCAGTAAGTGCCGCTACTGTGGCGGAACCGACAGATACTCGAATCACTGCTGCAATTAACCAGCCCAAAAGCAGTGGATTAATTGACAATTGCTGAAGCGATGCGCCAATCTCCCCACTAACCCCACTGTCTACCAATACTTCTTTGTATGCTCCCGCCCCAGCAATGATTAATAGGATCAGCGCTATTTCCTTCACTGCCGAGGCATACCTGTTCATAATGTCGGCAATCTTTATTCCCTTCATTATTCCCAGGCTAAAGGTCGCCCAAATAAGAGAGATCAACATCACAATATTGGGGTCACCAAAAAACATTATCAAGCCATAGCTTGGGCTATCTTCATTCATCCCCATGCCAATTAAGGACAGGGCAATTAATAGGAACACGGGAAGTAAGGCTGTAAAAAGACTATTTATTAGGCCAGGAAGCTCACTTTCTTCTTTTGGCTTTACGCTGAACACTTCCAAAGGAGTGATTTTCATTTGGCGCAAGTAGGGCAATTTCCCCAATAAAGGCCCACCTAAAACAATTACTGGAATACCTATTATAAAACCATAGATAAGTGTGGTCCCTATATTGGCACCAAACTGTGCGACTAACGCTACCGGAGCTGGATGTGGTGGAAGTAGACCATGCGTAATTGACAAAGCAGCAAGCATGGGTATACCCAGAATCATCACAGGGATTTTATATTGGTAAGCTACAGCAAATACCAGGGGCACTAGAAGGACAAATCCTACATTGAAAAACAGAGGAATGCCGACAATGAAAGCGGTAAGGGCAATTGCCCAATTGACACGTTTTTCACCAAAACCATTCATCAGAAATTGGGCGATCCGTTGTGCAGCACCACTGTCTGCCACAATTTTCCCTAACATTGCCCCGAGAACTATCACGATTACCAAGGCCCCCATAAGGTTCCCTATTCCTGTTTGAATAGAGCCTGATATTTCAGGAAGTGGTATCCCAAGCAACAGTCCCGCTAAAATGGAAGTGATCAAAAAAGCAATAAACGGTTCAACCTTGATCCAAACGATCAGAGCAACCAAGAGTATAATACTTGTGGCGACAATTATAAAAGTCATAGTGGTTTTTAAACGAAACCAAAAATTACAGCATATTCTGCTAAATGCCTATTTCACTATTGAAAACTTGTATAATTAATTCAATCTTTCACACGCTAGAGAAATCTATCAACGCACCTTTATTAGAAAACCACAAGCTTCAGATGGATTAATTTAGCACTAACTTGGTTTTATCTCCACCCCTTAAAGCTATCAAACCCAAAATAGGACCTATCGCCAAAATGGCATAAATCACATTTGAATCTGTAAAAGTCATCAGCACGGTTATCAGCTGAATGCTAAGGATAGAAATTGAAAAACCCAAACAGTTTACAATAGTAAGCGCTGTGCCTTTCAATTCAGATGAGGCATTTTGAGCAACTAATGTGGACAAAAGCGGTGAATCTGCAATGACTACTATTCCCCAAAAAATTAGGAAACCAAGAAACAAGCTTTCGGATTTACTCGCAAAAACCAGCGGGAAAATAAGACAACAACTGCCTGACAAAAGTAAGGAGAGGAATGCTAATCGTTTGGCTCCTAGCCTTTGCCCAAGAGCACCACTAAGCACACAAGCCAAACCTCCTATTCCAATAATGAGGAAAGACAAGGCCGGAATATTAAAAAGCACTTCGGAGTGTTCAGAACTGTATTTCATAAGGAAGATGGGCACAAAAGCCCAAAAAGTATATAATTCCCACATATGGCCAAAATAGCCGAAGGATACCGACCGAAATTCTTTATTTTGGAACACCTTAAAGAAGGCCATGGGTTTTGCTCTTTGACTTGGTTTTCGGAATGGGCCATTGGGAACCAATATCAACATTAAAAACCCTCCCACTACAGCAAGGGATGAAGTTGCCACCAATACATATTTCCATGGGTAATCCCCAGTTAACTCCTTAAGAAGATGAGGGAAGGCCGTTCCGATAACCAAAGCACCAACTAGAAAACCCAAAGACTTCCCAAGCCCTTTCTCATAATAATCAGCGGCTATTTTCATCCCTACTGGATAAATCCCAGCAAGAAAAAAACCAGTAATAAAGCGAAGTGTTAGTAAACTTAATAAACTATTCCCTTCCCACACCACACCTAAATTAAATAAAGAAGCGAGTAAAGCACTGACTAAGAAAACTTTTGAAGGGGGAAATCGATCTGCAATAGTTAAAATAGCGAAAACCAACGTTCCCATTATAAAACCAAATTGCACCGCAGAGGTTAAATGGCCCAGTGCACTGGCTTCAAGATCAAAATTTGCAACAAGGTCATCTATCACCCCATTTCCTGCAAACCAAAGCGAGGTACAGCAGAATTGCGAAACAACAATTACTGGAAGAATTATCTTAGCGTGTCTCAATTGTGATTTTATTCATTTCCATAAAGGGAACAGTAGGTGATCGGGCTTTTTATTTAGCTACCAAATCTACTCCGTCCCTTACTTCAATAGCCCAAGATTCAAGCTTCGCTAAAAGTTCACCCGCCACATCAGGCTTAACTGTACTTAGGTCCGTCTGCTCTTGTAAATCATCCGATAAGTTATAAAGTTCAATATCCTTCCCATTTTTTCCTTCAATTGAGATTAACTTCCAATCTCCACTTCGGATAAAACTTTTGTTTCCATAGGCAAAGAAAACGTCCCTTTCAGGCAGATTCTCTTGTTGCAGTAAAATTTCTTTTATGCTCACACCGTCAATTTTGGCAACAGGCTTCTGCCCAATAAAATCCAATAAAGTAGGCAGCAGATCCATAGACAAGACGGTTTGATTGTTAACGCTTCCCACTTTTATTATACCTGGATAACTGAAAATAGCAGGAACACGACTTCCTCCCTCATATGGACTTGCCTTGTACCCTCTCAAGCCTCCATTATCCCCAAAATGATTTGCCCCATTGTCTGAAATAAAGATTATAATGGTATTTTCGTACTGCCCTGTTTCTTTAAGTGACTGCACTATCCTACCTACACCCTCATCCATTACTTCAACCATTTCTTTGTACACAGATGAAATACTGTCCTCAATCACCTCCTGCGTTCCAGCAGTACCAATTTCCCTTAAAACCTTATCAATCCGTTTTTGATAGGGAGAATGTGGCGCTTCATGAGGTAAATAAAGGAAGAAGGGCTTATCAGTCTTCTTCGGATCATTGCGCTGTATGAATTTCACCCCATTTTCTGTGATCAGGTCAGTAGTATAACCCTCCTCATTTTCAATTTCAGCACCCTGCCACCAATCAAGGTATCCTTCCTGATCTATGTGTCCATGGTAATCTACATTTCCACTTACAAATCCTGTAAACGCATCAAATCCCTGCAAAGTAGGGTTGAACGCTTTGTCATAGCCCAAATGCCACTTGCCAAACATCCCAGTAGTGTAACCATATTGTTTCAATTCCTCAGCCATTGTGATTTCACCTAGACTAAGCCCTACTTTCCTATGGCTTTTGGCGGTAACGACCCCCTCTACTCCGGTACGCTGCTGGTACTTCCCAGTCATCAAAGCGGCTCTAGTGGGGCTACATACCGACCCATTCGAATGGAAGTCTGTAAACAATACGCCATTGGCAGCCAATAAATCTAAATTAGGCGTGTTTATTGAACTACTTCCATAGCAAGAAATGTCCCCGTAGCCCAAGTCATCTGCCATAATAAGCACTATGTTTGGCCCCAATTCAGAAGTTTCTTTCTTTCCAGCACAGGAAAAGAGTAAGCCATTTATTAGTAGGATAAGTAGAATTTTCATGTTAGGGTAGTTCATTTGATACCAATTAAGCATATTAATCGAACCAAAGAGAAACACTATCCCTCAATTCGAATTAACACCAAATAAATCTGGGATTTGCACCCCAAAGACCGTTTTACTTAACCAAATCTAACTGATCATCACGAATATTCAATTACCTAGCAGCAAAACATTCTTACTGTTCTATAAAGCCGACTACCTCATAAGCCCTTTCTCCATTTACTTGGATTCTCTCGTAAAGCACATTAGAAAATTCGTAATAGGAATTCCCATCTATTTCTACTCGTTCATAATCCTCTGGCAGCTCATAAATTACCGTCCCTATTTCGGGTTCGACTACTTCATAAGCATTTTCTACATTGGTATAAAAAATACCATTAAACCAGAAATAATTTCTGCTGGGATGGTTTATTCTAATGTAGCCAATAGGTAGGGTCTTAATTTGAAAACCCTTTTGGGGAGCTATTGAAATATATCTTCCCCCTGAATAAGTATAAAACCTATTGTTGGCATAGTAATAATTAACCTCTTTGTGTTTAATTATTGTTCGATTGGGTAAAGACCTTACAGCTACCACTTTTCTATTCGGCTTCTTGTAAACCACTTTTTTACTAGGTACCCGATGACTTACTTTCTGAACAACTACCGTTTTTTTTGCGTTTCTTGAGCTTTGTGCTTCCAACTTTTCGGCACCAGAAATAAAAAAAAGGAAGCCCAAAATGCAGGAAATTTTAACAACATTTTTCATAATCAATAGGATTTAAATACCCTGTTTTGACCATTGATTTGCTCAATGGTTTAACAGGGTAAAGAAATCATTAATGACTTAATAAGAAATCCGACTCAGAAAAGTGCCTTTAATGACCATTAGAACACCTTTTAATTTTTGTTAAATTGTGATTTTAATACGTCAATTCTTGGCAACCATAAAAAAGAAATACAAACCCAGCAATAAAGAAAAGATAAGACCATTTCTCCATAGAGATAAAAAAGAACTCATTCCTAGTATCCATTTTAACCCTTTGTCCAGAACTATTGCGATAATTGTCATTTCTTGTTAAATAAGTCCAAAAAGCGGACAGTATGAAGCCAATACCTATTGATAGGTTCAAGTCGATCGACACAAAAACACCAGCAATATTTCTTTTTAATACGCCAAGTATAGAAGCAGTCAAGAACATAGACACGATCAAATAAACTACTACTAACAACCCTTTATTCTTCCAAATAAGTATCCTAATTTTAACACTGCCATCCCTAATTACATTCTCAATGTAGCGCGCTCATAAATTGCAGTACCCAACATTCAAACCTAATTAATTAACTTTTAACCACCTTAACCGAAACAATTTATTTTGGGATTGAAGCAGGATAAAATAGCTTCCTACGGGAAGAGCTTTTAAGCCTTCTTCTAAAGGTATATTACCCAATGCTCCCTCAAGATATCCCTCTAAAAACAATTTCCCTCCTGAATTCCAAATGCTGTAAGCAATCTGATGTTCGGGCTTTATTCCAAATAGAGCTAAATGAATCTCGCCTCCATGATAAGGATTTGGATAGATATCTGGCTTCTCAATGCTAAGCATAGGGTTATTTACCCTTATTACCGGACTATAGCTCAATTCTCCCTCAACATCCTCCCCTTTAACCTGATAGTACCAGTAAGCTTGATCCACAGGAAAGGACAGGTCTTTAAAAGACAATTCAACGCCAAAATCTTCACTAGAAAAAACGCCAACAGGAAAGAATTCCATGGTTGGCCCCTGGGTCCTTAAAATGGTATATTGGGTTGGAAATTTAGGATCATTGACCCATGAGAGAAGGACTTCGTTTCCCTTAAAAAACGCATCAAAGTTCAGCCATTCCAAAGGCAGCACACTTAATTCGCTAATGCTCGCAATCGCAAACGCATTGTTGGCCAATTCATTAAAGGCGACTTCCCTACCGGCCCATAATTTACCGCCAATATCTCGTGCTGCCACATGGGTACCTGTCGCTGCCTCCAAATTTCCTGTCAACCGCAAATGGTTGACATCATGTATTCCCAAGTCGTCCGAAAGCACCCAAATATTAACTTCCGAGGCAGCTCCAGCAGTACCCGTCATTTCAAAATAGCTATTGAGTTGGTAAACGATCTTGCTCCCATCCGTATCATTATACCCTGGATCATACGTTACACCAGGATTTTCTACATGACGAATCGCAAGGCTATTTTCAGATCCGGCAAGCGTGCCTTCTAACAGTAAATGCCGCTGAAAGCCAAACTCACTGTCAAAAAATGGAAACAGTGCATTCCCCTCATCCAAAATAGTCGGGAGATTCTGATAGACCACTTCATCCAAATTAAGCCAATCGCCACTTAAATAATTGTAGGTCCCAGAAGACCCAAAATTAAGGGACAAGGAATTGCCTAAAAAATCAATGGCCCCTACGAGTTGGTCAAAGGAACTAATAATACTAAGGTCATTTTGGAGGGAAATTATTCCTGTTGCCTTGACCATCTGAAATTTATCTAGGGAAAACGAGGGGATATTGATCAGCTGATCATTTTCTCCAACTGGTATAAACCGTGTTGCTTCCCCATTCACATTCCCACCATCCTCAAATTGCATGTCACCGCTTACCTTTAATTCATCAGGGAGTATTTTTTCTGCAGCTCCACTAAAAGAAAGATGATTGTAAACAAATTCAGTTGCTGAGCTAGCAAAACTACTAACCAGAAATTCCTGGGAAACGCCTTCACCAGCATAAGTCACCTTCCCATCCAACTGCACATTTACGGCTTCAATAATGGGTGCTTCCCCTAACAGTATTAGGTTGGCTCCTTCTTCGAGGACAAATGAACTGGCTGGCTTGCTTTCTGACCTTCGAATAATCTCGTTAAAGACTTTAGTGCCTTCAGAAATCAAGGTCGCTCCAGGTAATATCTTAAAATCACCATAATCGGCAGTACCAAAATCCGAATGTGTATTGAAAGAAAAGGTCGATGTATAGGTTTGAATGAGATCCTCATTTACAGTTTGCCTTACCGTGCCGCTCCGAATAAGAAAGCTATTGGCTTTCATTGCGGAATTTACCACCAGCGTTTCATCGGCACCTGGATCGAATATCACTCCAAATCGGCTATTCAAGTTACTTGCACTCCAGGAATTCCGGTCAACCACCGTCCGACTGTCTCCTTTAAAGACTAGGGTTCCTGTCTCCGGATAGATCCAGTCTGTAATTAGAGAAGTAGATTGATGATAAATAAATCCTTCAGCATCTTCTGAAATACTATGAAGTTGACCATACACCCACAATTCATTGGTTTGCAAGTTTAGCTTAGGTCCTGGGTCCACACCCCCAATGGTTTCAGCAAAAAGATACAAAATTCCAACTTCCTCATTTTGGGTCAGTCGCACTTCATTTCTCCAACCAATAAATGCCCTGCTGGTCCTGTTTGGATAGTCAATTGCCGGCACCCAAGTAATTCCATTGTACCGTTCCCAAGTGGCTGGATCATCCCAATCTCCTACGCCATCATCCTCCATGCTGGTTCTATAGCAAGTATTGTCTAGTGGAATAGCTGCAATTAAATGGGAATAGGAGAGCAAAAATAGCGCAGCAAATAACCCGGTCGATAAAAACCATTTTAGATAATGATAAAACGCTATTCTATAAAAAATATCCATAATAAAAATGAATAATTAATTAAAATAGGCATTTTACCTCACTTTTCAAAACTTATAATAGACATAAACATAGAAACACTATTTATATACTGTATTAACTTTTGATTACCAACGAACCTGCATGCATATCATTTAAAAAATCGATGTCTGGATAACCCAAATATTACTTTAAATTTGTGGAGTAATCTGGTACCTCTTTTCATACTGCTTAAAAAGTTATGCAATTAGAAATTCAAATGCGCACCTTCCGTAAACCACTCCTTCTAGGGCTATCTCTTATTCTTGGTGTTTTACTTACCCTTCCCGCTAATGCTGCTCAGTACAAAATCAGTTTGCTGACCTGTGACCCAGGAGATGAACTTTATTCCACTTTCGGACACACTGCTGTACGGATTTTAGAATTGGAAAGTGGGCAGGACCTGGTATTTAACTACGGAACATTTGATTTTAACACGCCTTTCTTTTACATAAAATTCATGCGAAGGACTTTAGATTACCAACTATCCCTGACCACCACGGAGAATTTTTTACGTGAATACAATTATTTCAAACGAAATGTCAGAGAGCAGGAACTTAACCTTTCACAAGAGCAAAGCCAAAAGATCGTAGCCTTCCTACAAACCAACTACCAACCTGAAAACAGAAAATACAGGTATGATTTCTTTTTTGACAATTGTACCACCAGAATCACAGACATGATGGAAACGGTATTAGGAGAATCATTGAAATGGAATTATCCCAGTGAGAATAAAAACAAAACATTTCGAAACCTGATTGATGAATACGTTTACACGCTACCTTGGTCTGACCTGGGTATAGACTTGGCCCTTGGCGCAGTGATAGACAGAGAAGCTACTGAAGCGGAAAAAGCATTTTTACCGGATTACCTTGAAGCGGCTTTTGAACGTGCCACGATCATAGGCGACGGGCCTGAGCGACCCCTTGTTAGTCAAAACAACTTGATATACGATTTCCCAGAAACAAGGGGAACGGGGATAAACCTAGTCAATCCTTATGTAATCTTTTGGACGTTTGCCATTTTGGTAGGTATACTGACATTTATAGGTTTTAAGAAAAAGCGATTGTTTAAGGGCTTCGATATAACCCTATTCACTGTCTTGGGCTTGCTTGGGATATTGATTGTTTTCCTTTGGTTCTTCACGGCACATTCTCAAACCAAAAACAACTGGAACCTATTTTGGGCATTTCCAGGTCATTTGTATATCGCCTATTTATTGTTCCGAAAACCCAACAAAGCGATTCTGAAAACGTTGTTATTAGCCGCAATGATTTTGGCTGATATAGCATTAATTATATGGATACTGGGTTTTCAATCCTTTCACCCAAGCATCCTTCCATTGCTACTTATTGTTATTCTCAGGACAAACTTTCTGTATTACAACCTGGGTAGGTTTAGTACTTTAAATAAAAGGACCTGATCTATAAAACTATTCAGCACCCATCTGACGTTGTAGGTATATAATTCAAGAATAAATGAGCTTCAATATTATTTCAGATTATGTCCCCACTGGAGACCAGCCCAAGGCTATTCAAAAATTGGTTGAAGGTGTAAATGCGAATGAACCCTCCCAAGTATTGCTTGGGGTAACAGGTTCGGGAAAGACCTTTACCATTGCCAATGTCATTCAGCAGGTTCAGAAACCTACTTTAGTCTTAAGCCATAATAAAACCCTGGCGGCTCAATTGTACGGTGAATTCAAACAGTTTTTCCCTGACAATTCGGTTGAGTTTTTTATAAGCTATTACGACTATTATCAGCCAGAGGCTTTTATACCTACAAGTAGTACCTATATAGAGAAAGACCTTGCCATCAATGAAGAAATTGAAAAGTTAAGACTATCTGCAACATCTGCATTACTATCTGGGAGAAGAGACGTAATTGTGATCGCCTCTGTATCCTGCATTTATGGTATTGGTAACCCTGATGAGTTTGGTAAAAACGTGATAAAAGTTCAGGAAGGAGACCGGGTGCCAAGAAATCAGTTTTTATTCAGACTCGTAGAGATTCTATACAGCAGGACTTCGGGAGACTTCACTAGAGGAACTTTCCGGGTAAAAGGAGACACTGTAGATATTTTTGTGGCTTATGGAGATTTTGCCTATAGAATATTTTTCTGGGGAGACGAAATAGAAGCCATACAAAGGGTGGATCCTGAGAGCGGTAAAAAATTATCAGACGAAAAATTAATCACCATCTTCCCTGCCAACTTATTTGTAACCGGAAGGGATGTTATCGATACAGCCATACACGAAATCCAGGATGACCTTGTCGCTCAGGTGGGGGCATTTGAGCGAGACATGAAACTAATGGAGGCCAAAAGGCTGAAAGAAAGAACAGAGTTTGACCTCGAAATGATTCGAGAGCTAGGTTACTGCTCAGGAGTGGAAAACTATTCCAGGTATTTCGATAGAAGGCTACCTGGTACTCGGCCTTTCTGCCTTTTGGATTATTTCCCTGACGACTTTTTAATGGTCATCGATGAAAGCCATGTCACCTTACCACAAGTAAAGGCAATGTGGGGTGGAGATAGGTCCAGAAAAACCAACCTGGTAGATTACGGATTCAGGCTCCCTTCAGCGCTAGACAACCGACCTTTAAAATTTGATGAATTCGAAGCCCTTACAAGTCAGGTCATCTATGTTAGTGCAACCCCAGGAGATTACGAATTAAACAAATCCGAAGGCGTGGTAATCGAACAAATTATCCGTCCAACAGGTCTTTTAGATCCAGTAATTGAAGTTAGGCCTAGTGCGAATCAGATTGATGACTTACTGGACGAAATTGACCAGACTATAAAAAATGGATTCAGGGTTTTGGTAACCACACTTACCAAAAGGATGGCTGAAGAGCTAGATAAGTACTTGGCTAAAGTGGGTGTTAAATCAAGATACATTCACTCAGAAGTCAAACCACTCGATAGGGTGGAGATATTGAGAGAGCTCAGGTTAGGAATTTTTGATGTTTTAGTAGGTGTGAATCTTTTGAGAGAAGGGTTGGACCTACCAGAAGTTGCTCTGGTTGCTATATTCGATGCCGACAAGGAAGGTTTTTTACGAAATGTGAAAAGTCTGGTTCAAACGATTGGACGGGCCGCTAGAAACTCAGAAGGAAAAGTGATCATGTATGCGGATAAAACGACCGAGAGTATGCAATTTGCCATAGAGGAGACCAATCGAAGAAGGGCCAGACAGATCGCTTATAATGACGAAAATGACATCACTCCGACGACTGTAATCAAATCACGTGATAAGATCATGGGCCAGACCAAAGTTGCTGACAGTAAGAAAAATGCTAAGATATATGTGGAGAATAACCCAGAAGACATAGACATAGCGGCGGATCCAGTTATTCAATATTTGAGTAGGGAAAAACTCGAGAAGCTAATTACGCAAACCCAAAAAAGAATGGAGGCAGCGGCCAAGGAATTAAACTTTATGGAGGCAGCAAGGTTGCGAGACGAATGGATGGGATTAAAGAAAAGACTGGACATCATAAACGTAGGCAAGTAAATGAAAATTTTAAAAGGCATCCTTCTAATAGCAAGTTGCTTACTTTTAAACACCGCCAATTTACAGGCCCAACAGGCTGGTGGCAGTTTTCTAGTAAGTGCGGGCATGGATTTGATAAGAACAGATTTGCACAATATCCTTGAAAGAGCACAATTTGGAACTGAGGTCAATTATTTTTATCGCCATCAGCTGTCTTTTTCAGGGGGTTACGAATTCAATATCAATCACCCCAATCAAGTAACTGTAGGCTTAAGGTACTATCCGCTAGAACCCATATTTCTTCGTGCCCGTGCGCTTTTGGGTAATGGTGCAGATCTTGGCCTTGGAGCTGGTTATACCTATAACTTAACCTACAGGCTCCGATTGGAAGGTATTACAGACTATTATATTCAGCGGCAGGCACTTGGAGTAAGGGTCGGCCTCGCGTTTTTGATAAACTAAAAAAAATGACCCTACAGGACATTACAAAACTAGCTCAAAAAGGAGAAGGCCTGCATGTGGAATTCAAAAAGAAGGCTGCTCACCCTGAGAAAATCGTCAAAGAAATGATAGCGATGGCCAACACCGATGGTGGTTACTTACTGTTAGGCGTCGATGATGACGGTACAGTAAGCGGGCAACGTTATATTGAAGAAGAAGTATATGCAATGGACAAAGCAATCAAAGAATTGATCCATCCACCTATGCTGGTGGAGCGAAGTATCCTGGCGATCAATCAAAAAAAGGGCGTGGCAATCTACAAGATTTTAAAAAGCAATGATGCCCCCCATTTCACTTTAGAAGAAAAAAAGAGAAAGGCCTATGTGAGGGTTGCCGACAGGAGTATTCAGGCCAGCAGAGAGATGTGGGAAATCATGAAACGAAAAAAAAGCCCTAAAAATGTAATTTTCAAATATGGGAAAAAGGAAGAGTTACTTATGAAAGCCTTGGCCACACAACCTTATATAACGCTGAAGGAATTCATGGCCATGGCCCGCATACCGGTATACATCGCTTCCAGAACGCTTGTGAAACTTGTACTTGCCAATGTTTTAGAGATCATTCCGCAGGAGTCTGAGGACAAATTTATCACTAAAGCGAATCATTTGTACTTATAGCCTCTACTACTTCCCAAACAAGGTCCGGTTCAAAACCCCTAAAGACTAAAAAACGGACAACCTTGGTTTTTCTCTTGTACAAATTCTCTTCATTAGTAAGCTTCCATTTTCTTTCAGCAAGGTGTAGCAGGGTGTCCTGGTATTCCTCAGGTGCCAATAGCTCCAGCCCTTTCTGTATCAATTGATTAGGTATGCCTCTCATCTTCAACTCTTGACGAATTCGGATTCTCCCCCACCTTTTCAGATTAAACCTACCCTTAACAAAGCTTTCAACAAATCGCTTTTCATTGATGAAATCCTGATCTTGGAGCGTTTGTAAAATCTTTTCTCTATCCCCCATTTCTAATTCCATTTCATCTAACTTGGAAACCACTTCAGAAATGGCCCGTTCCTGATACGCACAATAACCTGCTATTTTTTTTAGCGCTTTAGAATAGCTACTTTTCTTTTTTGAACCTGAATCCATATTTCCTTTTTCTGGAACTGACATTTTACGTAATTTTAACTTTTGGTACATTAACAGGATAATCCTGACCAAATATATAAATCTAAATAGAAATATCATGCGAAAAAAAATTGTTGCTGGTAACTGGAAAATGAATTGCTTACTTGAAGAAGGTCAAAAACTTACTTCTGAGATAGTAAACATGATAAATGACGAACCAATTAAGGACGTTAAAGTAATCTTAAATCCTCCTTTTGTTCATCTTCATGGAGTAAAAAAACTTATAGCAGGTGTTGACAGCATTGCGCTAGGTGCTCAAAATTGCTCAGACAAAGATGCTGGTGCTTATACTGGAGAGACTTCTGCTGCTATGCTGGCCTCATTTGGTGCTGAATTTGTAATCATCGGTCACAGTGAAAGAAGGGCCATGTTCAATGAAAGTAACGAATTGCTGACAGAAAAAACCAAACAAGCGCTTTCTAATAATTTAACTCCGATTTTCTGTTGTGGAGAACCTTTAGAAATTAGAGAGGAAGGAACGCATGAAGATTATGTAAAAAAACAGCTGACAGAAAGCCTGTTTAAATTTAGTGAAGACGAAATAAAAAAATTAGTTCTTGCTTACGAACCAATATGGGCCATAGGAACAGGTAAAACTGCTTCTTCTGATCAAGCACAAGAAATGCATTCCGCCATTCGTCAGCACCTTGCCTCAAAATATGGTGAAGCTGTAGCTGAGGGAATTTCTATTCTTTATGGAGGAAGTTGCAAACCAGACAATGCCAAAGAAATATTCTCCAAGGCAGATGTAGATGGTGGATTAATAGGTGGAGCCTCATTAAAATCCAGGGATTTTGTAGATATCGCAAAATCTTTCTAAACCCACTCCTTACTAGTGAGGACAATTGCCCGGGATCTAATATGCCTGGGCACTTTTATATTTTTCAAATCAACACGTTTCGTCCATGGAATACTTAGAATTTAAAATTAGCTGTAAGGAAGAGTACAGAGAAATTCTGATGGCCGAATTGGCAAATATAGGCTTTGATTCTTTCTTGGAGACGCCAATTGGCTTTGACGCTTACATCCTGCAAGAGGATCAAGTAGAAGAATTATGGCAGGGGGTAATTAGCCAATATCAACAAGAAGCTGAGATCAAAATCGAAGCAGGTGTATTGGCCAAAATTAACTGGAACGAGGCTTGGGAAAAAAACTACGATCCCATATCCGTTGGAGACATGGTGTACGTGAGGGCTACTTTCCACCCTTCCAGAGGCAATGATCACCAGCATGAAATTGTAATTAACCCGAAAATGTCCTTTGGGACAGGGCATCATTCCACAACTTACCTTATGCTCGAATGGCAAAATGAAATAAGCCATGAAGGAAAAATAGTAATGGATGCCGGTTCAGGAACAGGAATATTGGCAATAATGGCCATGAAGCTGGGCGCTGCTAAAGTCACTGCCTTTGATATAGATGAATGGAGTGTGGAAAATGGGAACGAAAATTTTGAAATCAATGATTTCCATGACCTTTCCATGCAGATAGGTGACATAAGGTCAGTAGAAATAGAAGAGTCTTACGACCTTATTCTCGCCAACATCAATAAAAATGTATTGTTGGATGAAATGGAAGTTTATGCGGCTAGACTTTTGCAAGGGGGTAAATTACTTCTAAGTGGGTTTTACGACACCGACATAACTGATATAAGCCAAAAAGCAGCAGAAAATGGGTTGCGACCCTTAGGTGAAAAGATCCGCAATAAATGGACCTCCCTATTGTTTGAGAAAGCCTGATTTAGAAAGGGAAGTAATGCGATAAACCCGCATAACAGGTTTTAACCTCAAATCTCACAAGGTTAAATGCAATCCGCATAGATTGATTTGCAACTGCAACAAAAAAAGAGACGGTAAACAATGAATTGCTTCCGTCTCTTTAAATTTTATTGAAATTACTCACTTCTAAAACTTCGGATCAACCGCTTCATGGTTTTTCCTTATCTTATTTTGGAATAATATATTTTAATTTTAATTTGATCCTTATCCACAACAAATTCTTTCAAGGATCGCTTAAAAGCATCATAGGTCACAACGCCACTTTCAGTACTTGGTGTATTTGGGTATAAAAACAAATCTGTTTTCACCAGACCTGAGCGATACAGCGCATTCACATAGGAAGTAATCTGGTTGGAATAAACACCCGTTTCAGTATTAAAGGCCAAACCTGTTTGGTTACCGGTCACCGGAACAATATTTCCATCTTGATCAAAACCTGTTTGGGTATTGTTTTCTCCTTGCACAGCCACTTTTGACCCATCAAAATCCCTTCTATAGAATTCACCGCCATCGGTTGCAAAATACATGACTAGCGCACCATAAGGATTTTTACCTTCTGGATATTCGTCTACCGGACCTACCTCAAGCAAAATCTGGTTGAAGGTAACATTCTCTAGGGTATCCAAAAATTCATGCAAAGGGTCCATGTCTAGCTTGAGCAGCATCCCTAAGCCAGCTTTAACACCAACTTTATCACCTGCCACATCATAGGCAACATTTTTCTCATCTATCTGCTCTGTAACCGTTCCCTGCCTGTCACTGATAACCTGATTAAAATGCCTTGATTGTATAGTGTTTATAGGATACGAGGTTGACACCGTATCCCCATCGTAATGGTAATACATGGTAATGCCTGTCCCCCCGCCGATGGCCAAAGAAATGGATGTGTTTTGAGCTGGATCTCCTTTGATAACAATTCCCGGAAAATACGCTCTAAAGGCAAAGATATCATCGAAGGCAGGATCTTGGGAAGTAAGTTTACCAAAAAGCTCCGCTGCAAAATCTGGATTAAGATCCATACTCACCTGATTGACAGTATCAGCTTGCAATAAGAAGGAACCTTCCGCCAGGGTAGTGTTTTCTTCAAAATCAAGGGCATCAAAACTGTAATAGGTAGTATCTTCTATGGCCTCTAACAATCTATGCACTTTGAATTCCTTTTCTACCTCAAAATCATCGGCAATTAAGTCAACAATATTGAAGTTAAAGATCGCGGAATCAAATATGGCATTGTCATCGGGTAAAGTTCCTCCGGGATTGAAGGAAAGCCTACTATAGCCTATTGATTCGGTAGTACCAAAAATATCGCTATGGTCACCCCCCACTACCAATCGACTCTGATTTGTAGTATTGAGAGAATCTTCCAATACTAAGAAAGAAGATAGGGATATTTCTTCATAAAATACCCCTATCTGATTGGATCCTGGATCCAAAACCAATCCGATTTCGGATGGATCGGAACAAGCTCCGGCAAAAATAACAATTGAGCACAGTGCCCCGAGAAATTTAACCCGCAAGGTCTGTGTAGATATTGTAATAGCTTTCAAAAAGCTCGTCTTGTTCATCACTATTAATTTCAAACTGTTTTTCTTTAGATGATTCTTGTATCATGGCAGCCAGGCTTTCGGAAATGTCCTCACCCTTAACAACAACGTCCGCATATTCCATTCCCAGTTTTACAAATCCTTCATAGTCTTTGGACTTCAATGGGGCAAGAAGCGTGTCATCGATATCCACCATTTTTATTTTATCGAATAAGTCGTCTCCAAATTTATGACTAAATCCGTTATTATAAATGGCATATATAGATTTTGTTTCTTTGAAAAGAGGCTCATTTTTGTAAGTTGTTTTTAGATACAGCGGTATAAGGCTGGTCATCCAATCATTACAATGAACTATATCAGGCGCCCAGCCTAATTTCTTAACGGTTTCTAGTACTCCTTTACAGAAGAAAATGGCTCTTTCGTCATTGTCTTCGTAAAATTTATTCTGCTTGTCAAAGAAAACGCTTTTCCTTTGAAAATAGTCTTCATTGTCTATAAAATAAACCTGTAATTTGGCATTTGGAATAGAAGCAACTTTAATTATCAATGGTTTCTCCTCCTCACCTACTGATATATTGATACCTGAAAGCCTTACAACCTCATGCAACCTGTTCTTTCTTTCATTAATCAATCCGAATCTAGGTACCAAAATTCGGATTTCCATTCCTTTTTCCTGCATTGCTTGGGGCAGGGCTCTTACAAAATTAGCAACTTCAGAAGTTTGAAGAAATGGGTTAATTTCGCTTGCTACGTAAAGGATACGAAGTTTAGACATATCGTGTGTGTTTAATTAAGGGATATAACGGGACTACAAATTTACAAAAAAATCAGCAATTTCCATTGTTTTTATTCAGAATAATATACTTTTGCACCTATTTTCCTATTCCATTTCAAAACAGGCCTTGGAAATACACGAAACGATACCTTCTGTAATACAGCACTTAAAGGGTTTTAAAAGCCTTGATAAGTCCATTGGTCTTGTCCCTACTATGGGGGCTTTGCACAGTGGTCATTTAGAATTGATCCGCCAGTCTAAAAAGAAAACGGATCTTACCATTGTGTCCATTTTCGTCAACCCCATTCAATTTAATAACTCCGAAGACCTGCAGAAATACCCAAGGACCTTAGATGCTGATTTAGCCATTTTAAGAGAAGAAGGTGTAGACGTCGTTTTTGTGCCTTCCGAAAAGGAAATTTATCCTAAACCAGTATTGATGAAATTTGATTTTGGGTCAATGGAACAGGTATTAGAGGGCAGGTTTAGACCTGGACACTTTAACGGTGTAGCCGTAGTTGTTTCCAAGCTATTCCATATTCTCAAACCCGACATTTCTTTTTTTGGCCAAAAAGATCTTCAGCAAGTCACCGTCATTCAAAAAATAGTGAGCGATCTTTCATTTGATATAAAAATAGAAGTTGTCCCAACCATTAGAGAGTCTGATGGATTAGCCCTTTCATCCAGAAACCAAAGGCTCAGCAATGAAGGTAGAGAAACTGCACCTACCTTGTACAAAACCTTAACGAAATGTAAGGATGAACTTTTAAGTGGTGGAGATTGGTTGAACATTAAAGACAAAGCCATTGAGGAAATTCTATCTCCTCACAACATAATCCCCGAGTATCTGGAAATGGTAGAAACAATTAATTTCACTCCCATCCAGAACCCATTACCCGGAAAACCGTTCGCCATTTGTATCGCGGCACACATAGAACAAGTACGACTAATAGACAATATTATCATTCGTGCTAGTCACATCTAACTAATGACATGCAAATCCAGTTATTAAAATCAAAAATTCACCGGGTAAAAATTACCCAGGCAGAACTTCATTATGTAGGCAGCATCACCATTGATGAGACCTTAATGGAAGCAGCTAATATTATCGAAAATGAAAAAGTTCAGATTGTAAACATCAACAATGGTGAACGCCTTGAGACCTATGTCATCAAGGGAGAGCGGGATTCAGGTCAAATCTGTCTCAATGGCCCAGCAGCGCGTAAAGCGCAAGTTGGAGATGTAGTTATCATCATTTCCTACGCAAGCATGGATTTTGAAGAAGCTAAAAAATACAAACCCACTATAATTTTCCCTGATGGCCAAAACAAATTGATTTGAGCAATCGGTTAATCAACAGCCTTCAAGCAATCGTTCCCTTATTAGCGGCACTTTTGATCTTTTATTACCTCTACCGAGATATTGAAAGCGAAGTCATTTTAGAAGCGCTTAAGGGGACGGACCTTTTGTGGTTTTCCGCTGCCATGTTTATTGGCTTGCTAGGCTTTTGGCTCAGGGCTTGGAGATGGAAGAACTTAATTGCTACCAAAGAAACCATCCACGTAAAGACAATCCCGATTTTCTGGTCCTTAATGTTTGGCAATTTAGTCAACCTAATTTTCCCGAGAGCTGGAGAAGTGGCCAGGTGTGGAGCTGTTAGAAAAAACTACCCTATCAAATTTGGTAAAATCTTCGGTACAGTGGTCCTGGAAAGAACAATAGACATGCTTTTCATGCTATTTATTATTGCCTTGGCCTTCTTACTAGAAGGAAGCATTTTTATTGAAATTTTTAATAATCTAGTTTCTATCGACGCAATCACAGCTTTCGTTGTCGAATACTTCTATTGGGCATTCTTCTTCTTTTTTATTTTGTTGGTTTTGGTTGCATTTGCGTATCAAAAATTCAAAAAGACTGCCTGGTTAGGCAAACTTCGTCAGTTTGCACGACAATTTGTCAGTGGCTTAGAGACACTTATCCATATGGAAAATAAAGTTGGATTTTGGGTCGTCACTTTTTCAATTTGGATAATTTATTTTTTAATGATGTATTGGATGGCCTTGTCCATACCTGCTACCCACACATTATCAGCCACTTCCGTCTTGATGGTGTTGGTAATGGGCAGCATAGGAATGATCGCCCCCGTTCAAGGAGGCATAGGCACCTTCCATGCAATGGTTGCATTCATCCTACTTTACTATGGTGTATCAGAGGAGCAGGGCAAGATATTTGCGATGCTAGTTCATACCTCTCAGATCATGATTGTTTTAATTCTGGGTGGGATTAGCTTTCTTTACCTTTTCAGGAAGAAGGAAGTAACCTTGAATGTATAAATTCGTTTAGAAGAAAAAATCAAGTAATTAAAATAGAAAATGGGAATTATACTAATTGTAGTTGTTTTTGCAATTCTTGGCTATGTTGTTAGTAACAAGCTTAAGAAAAAGTTTAAAAAGTACTCACAGGTTTCTTTAAAAGCCAATCTATCCGGTAAAGAAATTGCGGAGTTGATGCTAGCGGATCACAACATCCATAACGTAAAAGTCAATTGTGTTGAAGGACAGTTATCTGATCACTACAACCCAATGAACAATACAGTAAATCTAAGTACTGACGTTTATTATGGCAGAAATGCTGCTGCTACAGCTGTGGCAGCCCACGAATGTGGTCATGCGGTACAACATGCAAATTCTTACGCTTGGTTGAAACTGAGATCAACCTTGGTGCCTATTCAAAACATAAGTGGTAAAATATTAAACGTGGTATTGATTGCCTCCCTTTTTGGAGGAATAGCTTTATTTGGCCTGCCTTACGAAGCCGTAGGGGTAGTGGTAGTAGGTGCTTATAGCATGTTAACACTTTTCAGTGTTATAACCCTACCAGTAGAATTTGATGCTAGTAACCGAGCTTTGGCATGGGTTAAGCAGAGAAACGTAGTAACACCTGAAGAATATGACATGTCCAAGGATGCATTGAAATGGGCTGCTATGACTTATGTAGTTGCAGCATTGGCCTCAATGGCCACTCTAGCTTATTATATGTTCATCTTTTTCGGTAACAGGGACTAGTTGAAATAACTTATTTTAAATTAATTAAAGGGGCAGCGTTGCCCCTTTTTTATTTTTCGGGTATATCTATTAGGCACTAAACCCAAAAGGAATGGAATTCATTGATTTGAATGATCGCAAAATTCCACAATAAGCCATGGTTTAGGTAAAAATTTAATTAATATCAATTCAACTACTATTATTGGTAGGGACTAATGAAAATCTATCTAAGGATTCAACTATTGTCGCATTGTGAAGCATTAAATTAATTCAGAAATATGGATTTTGAACTGAACGAAGAGCAACTGGCCATAAAGGAAGCGGCTTCAGACTTTGCCAAAGCAGAACTTTTACCAAAAGTAATCGAAAGGGACATCAAAGGGGAGTTTCCTAAAGAATTGATTGCAAAAATGGCTGAAATGGGCTTTATGGGGATGATGGTTCCTCCAGAATTTGGAGGAGGGGGGATGGACACCCTTTCTTACGTTATTGCGATGGAGGAGATATCTAAGGTCGATGCCTCGGCTGGTGTCATCATGTCTGTAAACAACTCTCTTGTTTGTTGGGGTTTGGAAAAATATGGTACAGAAGCGCAAAAAGAAAAATACCTTACCCCACTGGCCTCTGGCAAACGCCTCGGTGCATTTGCCTTGTCAGAACCTGAAGCAGGATCTGATGCCACCTCTCAAAAAACTACGGCCGTTGACAAAGGCGATCATTACCTCATTAATGGTACAAAAAATTGGATAACGAATGGTTTTTCTGCTGATTTCTACTTGGTGGTGGCCCAAACCAACAAAGAGAAAGAACATCGTGGAATATCAGTATTCATAGTTGAAAGAGGATGGAAAGGTTTTGATGTCGGTAAAAAGGAAGACAAAATGGGCATTCGGGCTTCTGATACCTGCTCTTTGATGTTTACGGATATGAAGGTTCCCAAAGAGAACAGAATAGGTGAGGAAGGTTTTGGTTTTAGATTTGCCATGGAGACATTAAATGGTGGACGTATTGGAATTGCTGCTCAGGCACTTGGTATCGCTGCTGGCGCATTGGATCTGTCCGTAAAATATGCCAAAGAAAGAAAGACTTTCGGCAAACCTATCAGTGAACACCAAGCCATTCAATTTAAGCTGGCAGACATGGATACAGAAATAGAAGCCGCCCGCTTGTTATGTTATAAAGCTGCCTTAAAAAAAGACAAAAATGAATCCTATGTAAAATCGAGTGCAATGGCCAAATTGTACTCTTCAAAGGTAGCCATGAAAACCACAATTGAGGCGGTACAGATTCATGGTGGTTATGGTTATGTGCGAGAATACCACGTTGAGCGAATGATGAGGGACGCAAAAATCACACAAATCTATGAAGGGACCTCAGAAATTCAAAAAATAATTATATCCAGAAAGCTTTTAAGCTAATTGTATAAGTAGTAGAAAATTAAAAATATATAGTAATTTTCAAATCGGAATTTAGTTTATTCTAATTTTTTATCTCCAAATGTCATAATAAATCAGAAAAAAAATATACTTTTACAAAAAATAACTCTAAATGCACTAATCATGGAATATTACAATAAGGTGATAGAGTCGGTTGGCGTAAGGTACGTTAAAGGAAACAACTTCAAAATTGAGCGACCTGTAACCATCACCGATTATACAGATTCTGAAAATACAGCCATCCTTCTTCACCGAGGATCGTTGAATTTTGGAGAGGACCAAGAATCTGTTAACGAGGGAGAAATTTTATTTATTCCAGCAGCTCGACCTACTAGGGTGTCCTTCGGTACAGTCACTAAAAGGAACGAGACTAACAATGATAATTTTTTAGAAAATAAAAAGAAATATCTTCAGACTATCAGCTTCAAAAACATAAAAAACCTAGAAGATGACTGTATCACCTCAGTCACTTTCGAAGCAAAGGTATTCGATGTTGTCAATTTCTTTAACTCCCTAGGCATACCTGCTTTTGTAATTAGGTTTAATGACCGGATCGCTTCCATCATTGAAGATGTAGTGAAGGAATCAGAACAAAATACCCCCGGTAAGGAAAGAGTAATAAAGCTCTATACTGAATTACTTGTGGTCGAATTGGTTCGTCATATCCTTAAAAACAGACTGTTTGTAGAAGAATTATCTACCAACAGTACCTACTTCAAGGATCCCCGCTTGATAGACATGTTCAATTATATCAAGAAAAACATTGGTGGAGACCTATCCAATAAAGTGCTTGCAAAAGTTGCCAATGTTTCTGAAGATTACGTTGGTCAGTACTTTAAAATGCTGACAGGTATTAACCCTCAGGATTATATTGAGTACCAAAGAATGGAAGCAGCAGTGGAACTGTTAAGAACCACGAAAAAGAGTATACGCGACATTGGCAAAGAAGTCGGATACAAGGATACTGCCTATTTCTGTAGAAGGTTTAAAATGATGTACGGACTGCCCGCAGGAAAAATGAGACGTAGAGAATCGTTAATTAACGTTCAATGATGAATTATAAAATTTAGCATATTGCAAAACCTCAGTGATCAAGCTGGGGTTTTTTTCTGCCCCATTGCCAATAACGAGTACATCCGCACCAGCCTTCCATGCCTCTTTTGCTTGGTCCAAGGATTGTATGCCTCCCCCTACCAATAATGGGCATTTCACTTCTTTGCTTACCGCCTTGATCATTTTCTTAGAGACGGGGAGACTTGCACCTGAGCCAGCATCAAGATAAAACAAGGGCAATCCTAAGAAGTTGCCTGCCAAAGCCGTGGCCACTGCTATATCAGGCTTATTGTGGGGAATTGGAATCGTTTGGCTCATGTATTCCACGCTAGTACTTGCTCCCCCATTGATTAGCATGTACCCTACAGGCAAAACCTCAATTGTGCTCTTAGACAGTGTGGGTGCAGCCAGTACGTGTTGACCAATCAATAAATCTGGATTTCTACCCGATATTAGGGAAAGAAACAAAATAGCATCCGCTTCTTCTGAAAGTTGCATTACACTACCGGGAAACAAAACAATTGGAACATTGCTTTGGGTGACCTCTTTAAGTCTACGCAAACATTGATCAAGACGCTTGGGTTCTACCAAGCTACCCCCTACAAAAAAGAAATCTATCAATAGACCGTGAGAAAGTTCATTTAGTAAATCCAGTGATGGTTGCTTGTCAATCTTCTCTGGATCAATCAGTAAGGCTAGGCTTTTCATTCCTTTCTTGTTTTTCTCGTAAAGTAATGCGCGAAGGTCATTTTTTCGGTTCATCTTCTGCGACCACTTTAGCCATTAAGGTTTCCATAAGTTTTGCTTTCCCAACGGTTACTAACATCCAGAATAGCCTACTTCTTAGGTTCCCAAAAAAGCTGTAGCCCTTTTTCTTTGCTCCCTTTTTCTTTTTGGCAACCTTCTTTTTGGACTTACCTTTTAAACGGTTCACTGAATATACGGCAAGAATACCTCCAAGTACGGCCAAACCCCCAACTTTAAGATATACTTGAGAATCCTGTCTTAAAAACTGCAGTTGCTTCTCCAAAGTTTGCTCTAGTTCTTTTGACTGCTTTAACAAATCTTCTTTCATCATCCGTCTTTTCTGTCTTTAAATAAGAAAACAAACTTGTAAAGGGAATTTTTGAGTACACTTTGAAATGACATTGCATTTCTCAAAAATACCAAAAACAAAAATATTATTAAATAAATGCCTGTTAACAATAAAAAGCCGATTGAGGTACTTCCGTATAATTCGCTAAAATAAAAAGCAAGTGCAATACTACCAAAAAGCAAAATAAACGAAGCAGATAAAACGATCAAAACAATGACTGCAACCCTTGCTACGACTGAACTTATTTGGTCGACAATTTCGGCTTTTATAATATCTACCCTAACTTCTATCAATTTTTTAATTGTAGTAATGATCTGATTCATATTGACATAGGGGTTTTATTAACAATTTTTAAAATGTGTAAATCAAGTTACTATTAGTTACATCAAAAACCTTGCAAGAAAAGTTAGCTGACTAGAAAATAAATTTCACTGTCCCAATTAACCATAAATTTACGAAGATAATTAACATCTGGTAAACATAATTTCAAACACTAGAACCGAAGTACCTGGTGAATTGTTATCAGCACTGTTGGTAACCCATTATTTCTGGGGAATCAAAGAGAATTTATAAGCAATATAGCAATGAAAATAGAAATCTGGAGTGACATAGTTTGTCCATTTTGTTACATAGGCAAGCGACGTTTTGAAAATGCATTGGCTAACTTCGATCAAAAAGACCAAATCGAGGTCATTTATCGAAGTTTCCAGTTAAACCCTGAAATTGAGACTGACACAAATAAAACGGTGGTTCAATACCTTTCCGAAAGTAAAGGTGTTTCGCTAGCAAAGGCAGAAGAGATGACGGCTTATGTCACGCAACAAGCCGCTATCGAGGGCCTTGATTACCAAATGGACCACGCTGTAGTGGCCAACACCTTTAGAAGTCATAGGCTCCTACAACTTGCTTTAACACAGGGGTTACAATTGGAAACCAAAGAGCGATTACTTAATGCCTACTTTATAGAGGGAAAAAATATAGATGACATTCCCACATTAATTGAGCTAGCCAATGAAATAGGACTATCCAATGTATCCGATACATTACATAGCGATAATTATACTGACGAAGTCAAAAGAGACATCATGGAATCCAAACAAATCGGAATCCAAGGAGTCCCCTTCTTTGTTTTCAACCGTAAGTACGGAATAAGTGGTGCTCAAGAAGCTAAGGTTTTTGCTGAAGCAATCGAACAATCTTTTAAAGAATGGGTAGCGGCACCAACAGCTACTGAAATTTAGTCCTTATTTATGGCTCCTAACTGGAAAATCTTGAAAACGATAGATTAATAAGGGAGTAGCCAGTTCGGGGTAGTTGACGAAATGCTGGATTAATTCTCAAAAAAACCTGAAATCGGCTAACAAAAAGCCCTTCTATCAAGTTGGTTACATCATTTGTTAAGGAACAGTATTTCTTATAAATTGGATCTCTTCCGATCACCGATAGATTTAATAGAAGATCTAATTTGATTTAAATCCATGGAAAAGAAGGTTATAATAGTAGGTTCAGGCATTGCTGGATTGGCAGCAGCTATTCGATTGTCTATAAAAGGGTATCAGGTCACTGTATTTGAGGCGAACACATATCCAGGAGGTAAATTATCCGAAATTACCATGAACGGTTATCGTTTTGATGCTGGCCCTTCTCTATTTACGCTGCCGGAACAAGTTGAGGAATTATTTGAGTTGGCGAGTAAAAAAACAGAAGACTATTTCCAATACAAAAGACTTGAGATCAATTGTAATTATTTCTGGGAGGACGGCACAAAATTAAGTGCTTATGCTGAAGTGGATAAATTCGCTGAGGAGGTAAAAAACCAACTTGGGGAATCACCCGAAAACATCAAAAAAGCGCTGAGTAATTCAGCCTATATCTACCGACACCTCGCCCCTTTGTTCATGCATAAGTCTTTGCACAAATGGAGCACTTGGTTCAATAAAAAGGCCTTGCGTTCCTATTTGAGAATGGGCAAGCTAGGACTTTTCAAGACGATGAATAAGGCCAATGCACAACAATTTAAACATCCCAAACTTGTACAGTTATTTAACCGATATGCCACCTATAACGGATCAAACCCATTTCAAACCCCAGCCACTTTAAACATTATCCCACATCTGGAATTCAATAAGGGAGCTTTTTTCCCTGTCAAAGGGATGCATGACATTACCACAAGTCTGTTCAATCTATCCAAAGAGCTAGGTGTCCAATTTCATTTTAGTCAACCTGTAGAAAGAATTCTGGTTAAGAACAAAATAGCAAAAGGAGTAATAGCAGGAGGAAAAACCTATTATTACGATTTGGTGATCAATAACATGGACATGGTTACTGCTTATAAGACTATCCTAAAAGAAGAAAAGCAACCAAAAAGGCTTTTAAAGCAACCCAAATCCAGCTCAGCTTTGATATTCTACTGGGGGATAAAAAAAAACTTCCCAGAACTGGAACTCCACAATATACTTTTCAGCAACAATTATGAAAAGGAATTCAAGGCCATCTTCGAGAAAAAAGACTTGTACGAAGATCCAACGGTTTATATTAATATCACATCAATCCATAAAAAAGACGATGCCCCTGAAGGCTCCATGAACTGGTTTACAATGATAAACGTCCCCAACAACCAAGGTCAGGACTGGGATAAATTAAAAACTAAAGCAAAGGAATTCATTGTCAAAAAAATCAATGCCACCCTAAATACTGACATTGAGCCCTTAATCGAAGTGGAGCAAATTCTGGATCCCATAGGTATTGAAACCAAAACCTCTTCTGCCAATGGCGCTTTATACGGCAACAGTTCAAACAACAAGTATGCTGCTTTTTTAAGGCATCCGAATTATAGCTCAGCAATAGACAAGCTCTATTTTTGTGGTGGCAGTGTACATCCAGGTGGTGGAATTCCTTTGTGCTTATTGTCCGCTAAAATCATGGCAGACATGATTCCCAATCCTTAAGAGTCTACCAACACCTTGTAAGATTCATACAAACCGTACACTTCGCGAACATACCTCACCGTAACATGGCCTTTGGCATAGCCGCTTTTTACCCAAGGGTCACGATACACTTCAGGTTTTGATTTCCTCTCCAGGTAATAGGCTACATTTTCCCATCTTTTATTGTCTTTACCATATTTATAAGCCAATCGCCAGGCATCCTGTACGTGCCCATGCCCAACATTATAGGACGCCAAAATAAACTTTATCCGTTGGTTGTTATCAGGTACCCGCTCAAGCCAAAACCCATCCAAGTATTTCAGGTAATTCACGCCACCTTTTAGACTTTCGTTGGGGTTATTTGGATCATTGACTCCAAATCGTTGTAAGGTTACTGGCATGAGCTGAAGTAATCCTACAGCTCCTGCGTAAGATACAGCAGAGTGATTAAAGCGACTTTCTTTATAAACAAGTGCTGCCAACAACCTCCAATCCCAACCCAGGTCATTTGCGCCTTCTTTGATAATGTCATCGTAGGCAGAAATTCTATCTCCCGAGACAGAAGAAAAGGCTGAAGAGGACCTGTGGTAACTGTTTTTCTTGTTCAAAAAATATTTATGATACAATATGGCTTTATAACCAGTCCTATCAATTCTTTCAATCCATTCATTGATTTTGGTTCCAAGCTGAGGGGCATTTTTACGTATAGCCCATGAAACAGGATTTGGCTGACTGACCATAAGGTTAACGTCTAATACATCATTGTAGGTAGCATTCACCAAAGCAATATCATTGTCAACTACTGTATAGTCGATTTCTTCCTGAATCACTTGCGTGATAAGGTCTTCAAGACTAGTGTTTATTTCTTCTATGGAAAGAGATAAGGAAAGGGAATCACTGAGTGCAATAAGTCGCTCCTTGTAAATGGTTCCTTTTTTAATAAATACTTTCTTGTTAGAAAGCTGAGACAAACTATCCACATGAGAATTGTCTTTCCGCTGAACCACTACTGTTTTCATGGTATTGACGGGGTCGGTAAAGTTGGCAAATTTCTTTCGCTCCTCATTTACCTCAAAGTTGATGGCTACAATATCTGCTTTCCCTTTGTTCAATAAGCGAAAAGCATCTTCCAGGTCATGTCTTACGATTAATCTTAGGTTAACTCCTAATTGATTGGCTAGATTTCTGAGCAATTCAAACTCATAGCCCATTGTTCTGCCTCTGTAGATATAATAGCTTGTAGAAGAATTGTCTACTACGGCCCTTATAAAGCCTCGTTTTTTTATGGCGTCAAAGTCTAATTCTGCGGGAAATTCCCAATATTTTGGTGCTTTCTTTTCATCTTCTTTTGGCTTGCAGGAAATCAATGCAAAGGCAAAAACGATCAAGAAAAAGTAATAAATATTGGTTTTTGACATAGAGAGGGCGCTCTAATCCTGCTTTGGTGACCTCAATTATAGTCTTTTATCCTTAATATACCAAAATTAGCTTCCCAAAATGTTAATGACAAATGAGGTAATTAACAATTTATATTGCCCTTACATACCCCTATCAGCAAAATAAATCTTACCAGAAAGCCGCATGAGCTCTATTTCATTTTCCTTAATCGTATAAAGAGATTCTATCAATCTACTCTCAGCTTGGAGCCTACTTACTTGTGCATCTCTAAACTCAAGGTAATTGGTAATGCCCAAACGGAACCTGTCCAAAGTGATATCAGAACTCTCTACAGCTACTTCATAGTTTTTTCTTTCGATCTCCAAAAGCCTTTTACTATTTTCATAGGTATTGAAGGTGCGCTGTAAATCTGACAGCATTTGATTCTGATATTGCTCCATCAAATGCTTTTGATTATTGATCTGTATTTTTGCTGCCTGAATCCGTCGGTTAAGCGACAAACCGCTAAATAGATTTAAACTTATGGTAGCGCCCAGGTTTATCCCTTGCTGTTGATTGCTTAATAAAAAGCCAGCATCAGAATTCAAGGTATTGTCAATATAAGAACCATTCAAGGTAATAGTGGGTAACCGTTGAGCTCTTAATTCTTTCAATTGCAGGTAGGCAACATTTTCCATTCTCTGGGTTGCCAAAAAAGTTTTGTTCTGGTCGAATGCGCTCTCTCTTAATGCCTCTATCGAAAGTGATTCCTTAATAATGATGGTATCCTTTACAACAAAATCCTTTTCAGGCCTTACAGCTAACAATTCGTTTAGGTTTATCCTGGAATTTTGAATTACCTGCTCTTGAGAAACCAGCGCCGTAAGATCTGCATTATAATCTACCTGAGCAGCCAAGAAATCTCTTTTGGATGCGCGTCCAAATTCGTATTGTGCTTTGGCTATTTCTAGTCTTTCATCTGACAGTTTAAGGGTATGCTCAAGCACCTCATAGCGTTGCTGCTCCAAAACCAGCCTGTAATAGGTAGTAGCTATAGACGCTACTGTATTTTCTATCACCACTTTTGCTTCCAGTTCCGTTACTTCAGTCAGCTTGCCTAATCGCTGCATGGCAACAACTGCATCCGCCCGAAAGCCATAGATGGCGACCAGGCTATAGTTGTTATTTCTGGTTTGAGCATTCGGAATGATCCTGGGATTTTCCGGATCACTTACAAAAGCCTGCTCAGTATCCTCCTTTCTATAAATTCTCGTATTGTTTAGATCAAGCACTGGCATCAGAAGACTACCTGCCTGCTTTTTTTCATTTTCAGCCAATAAGACCTGATTGGTAGCTATTTTAACATCAAAATTGTTCTCTAAACCAATTTCAACGGCCTTTTCAAAAGACAATGCCTCTTCCTGCTGTGCGTAAATGCTACAGGAGATTACCATCACCAAACCTAGCAATAAAAATTTTTTCATATTAAACTCTTGCTAATCTTCCTTGTTTTGATGTCAAATAAGTATAAATCCCAGGAATAATAAATAAGGTAAGGGCTGTGGCCAGTAACATACCTCCCACTACAGCCACCCCCATCGGCACCCTTCCTTCAGAGCCTGCACCGAGGGCAAGGGCAATTGGCAGAATTCCCAAAATTGTAGACAGACTGGTCATTAAAATTGGTCTAAATCTAGCAGCGGCGGCTCCTTCAATGGCCTCTTCTATCGAAAACCCTTGTGCCTTGCGTTGGTTGGCAAACTCTACGATCAAAATCCCATTTTTTGTAACCAGACCAATCAGCATAATGATACCAATCTGGCTAAAAACGTTTAGCGTGAAATCAAACAACCACAAGGACAATAAGGCCCCGAAAATAGCCAATGGGACAGTAAACATGATGGTTAAGGGATCCATGAAACTTTCAAATTGAGCCGATAAAACCAGGTAAATCAAAATCAGTGCAAATACAAAAGCAAAGACCAAACTGCTAGAGCTGTCTCTGTATTCTTTTGAGAGCCCTGCCACATCTGTTGTATACGTTTCATCGAGCACCTCTGCGGCAATGCGATCCATTTCTGCCAATCCTGTTCCTACTGTCTCACCAGGTGCCAGTCCTGCCTGAACGGTAGCACTCACAAACCTATTGTAACGATAGAGCTGTGGTGGTGTACTTCTTTCGGAAATTTTTACCACGTTGTCCATTTGGATCAATTGCCCATTTTCACCTTTTACATAAAGCATCCTAAGGTTTACAGGTTCGTTTCTATCCTCAAGTTGCATTTCTCCCACCACCTGATACTGCTTGCCATTCATGATGAAATAATCGAAGCGCTGACCAGAATAACTTAATTGAAGTGTCCTGGCAATCTCTTGTACAGATACACCAATGTTTCTCGCTTTTTCTCTGTCAATCTCGATTTCTAATTCAGGCTTCGTAAATTTCAAGTTGACATCAGGAAAGGTAAATACTGGACTTTCAGCCATCCTCTCCATGAAAACAGGTATGACATCCTTCAATTTTTTCAAGGTTTGAGATTGGATGACATATTGAATAGGCAAACCAGCCCTTCGATCACCTATGGAAGGCTCCTGAGCACCAAAAGCCCTGACAGATGTTTCATTTTTTAAATAGACCGCTATATCATCAAAAATCTCTTGCTGGCTCCTATTCCTTAGCGTCGCATCGTTTAAAATCATTCTTATAAATCCTGAATTGGTACTTGAGGTGCCATATCCTGGTGAGGTAACCGAAATTAAACCTGCTCTTTCCTCCGCAGGAATAATGGCAGACAACTCCTCTGTCATTTTATCAATGACCCGGTCCATGTACCCAAAGGTGGCACCTTCCGGCCCTGCCATGTTGATCCTTATCTGCCCTCTATCTTCTAAAGGCGCCAATTCTGAAGGAATCTCATTGAAAAGATAATAAGTACCAATTCCCATCACACCTATAAGGACGAAGGACATCCACCTTATTTTCATAAAAGATTGAAGGGTCTCAACATAAATCCGGTTTAACCACAGAAAGAATGGCTCTGTCTTGGTGTAAAGCCAATTGTGTCGCTCTCTTCTTTTCAGTAGTTTGGAACTCAGCATTGGCGTCATCGTAAGGGCAACAAAAGAGGATATAATAACTGCTCCTGCTACCACTACACCAAACTCTCGGAAAAGCCTGCCTGTAGTGCCCGTAAGAAATATTACAGGTAAAAATACGGCTGCTAATGCTACGGTAGTGGCGATAACCGCAAAGAAGATTTCCTCAGAACCCTTTTCAGCTGCTGTTTCCGGATCTTCTCCATTTTCTATTTTGGTATAAATATTTTCTAAAACTACAATGGCATCATCCACTACCAGTCCTATTGACAATACGATTCCCAATAAGGTCAGTACATTGATAGAAAAGCCAGCCATGTACATGATAAAAAAGACCCCTATTAGACTAATAGGAATAGTAAGGACAGGAATAAATGTAGTCCGCCAATCTCTTAGGAAGAGAAAAATAATAAGCACTACAAGCAGGAAGGCTACAAAAATGGTTTGCTGCACTTCGCTTATAGAATTTCTAATGTATTTGGTGGTATCAAAACCTATCCCGAGCTCAATGTCTTCCGGAAGGTCTTTTTTAATAAATTCCAGGCGGCGGTAAAACTCATCAATGATCTCAATGCTATTCGATCCTGGCAAAGGCACTAAAGCAACCCCCACCATTGGTATACCATCTCTTTTAAGTACTGTCCTTTCATTCAAGGGTGCCAATTCAGCCCTTCCCACGTCCTGAAAACGAACCACATTGTTTGATTCTTCTTTAATAATCAAGCGATTGAATTCCTCAGGCGTACTCATGCGGCTTCTGGTTCGTACTGATAATTCAATAGACTCCCCCTCAATCCTACCGGTGGGAAGCTCAACATTCTCACTTTGTACTTTATTAAGTATATCCAGAGGCGTTATTCCGTAAGAAGCCATCCTGAGAGGATCCATTCTCAGCCGCATTGCATATTCTTTCTCTCCCCAGATTCGAATCTCACTTACCCCACTGATGGTCTGAAGCCGTTCCTTAAAAATATTAGTAGCTATATCAGAAATCTCCAATAGGCTTCTTTCATTACTCTGAACATTTAAAAAGACAATCGGTTGTGTATCCGCATCCTGTTTAGAAACGATCGGAGGATCTGTATCTGGAGGCAAGTTCCTTTGAGCTCTGGAAACCTTGTCACGAACGTCGTTCGCAGCAGCTTCCATGTCTGCTCCAATTTCAAATTCTACAGTGATGCTGCTATTCCCATCGTTGCTTATAGACGACAAAGACTTTATACCAGAGATACCATTTATGGCTTCCTCAAGTGGTTCAGTGATTTGCGCTTCAATAACATCTGCATTGGCACCCACATAAGTCGTTCTCACATTGACTACTGGAGGATCAACACTAGGAAATTCACGAATACCTAAAAAGGAAATTCCAATAATCCCAAATATCAATATAGTAATGGACATCACTATAGACAATACTGGCCTGCGAATACTGATGGTAGATAAACTTGACATATTGTTCTATCAGTTCGTTAAATTAACTTCCACGGACATTCCATCCCTTGCTTGTAAAACCCCTGTGGTCAACACCAGTTCTCCGGGTTTAACCCCATCCAATAACTGCACCCTAGTGTCGGTACGTTGTCCGATCACCACTTTTCTAGACGCTACTATTCCGTTGTTTGAAATAAATACCTTGTAGCCTTCCAATTCCGGAATGACGGATTCGGAAGGAACAAGAATAGCATCTTCCACTTCTTTCAATACCAACCGTACCCTGACAAACATACCTGGTAAAAACTTCTTTTCGTTATTCGCACTTTTTGCTCGGATTTTGAGGGTTCGGGTCTCGGCATCTATATTTGGCTCGATGGCATAGACCTGGCCTTCTGCTTCAGCAATACCAACATTAGAACGGAAATAAATAACTGATCCCACCTTGATGTCGTTGGAGTAACGCTCTGGAATGGAGAACTCAATTTTTATAGGGTTCACATTCACAATGGTGGCAATCAGGTCTGTGGTTCCTATTACACTCCCTTCTGAAATCTGCCTAAATCCTAGTTCTCCATCAAAGGGAGCTTTAATAATCATTTTATTTAGTTGCGCTTCTATCAAGCGCAAATCTGCAAGGTTGGTATTGTACTGGTTCAATACAATATCATATTCCTCTTGACTTATGGCCTCTTTCGTTAACAATTGTTTTTGCCTACTTTCCTGACTTTCGTAAAGCTTCTTAGTGTATACAAGTCTATCGAATTGAGCTTTTAATTCATCATCATTCAAATACAATAAGGGCGTTCCTTTTTTCACAAACTCACCCTCCTGAAAAGAAATTTTTTCTACCAAACCAGCAACTTCAGGCCTCAAGTTTACTATTTCATTTGGAATCAGAGAACCAGTAATGTTCAAGTTTGTCTCAAGACGTTCTTCTTTTAATTCAATTGCCTCTACAGTTATGCTGGTTTTGGGTACTGCTGCAACATTGGCCGTTGAGGTTTCCTTTTCAGTGAGCATATCCATTCTTGGATAAAAAAACATAAATCCTATCACCAATAGGATAATTACAATCAAAATGATTTTAGTTTGGTTTTTCATTCTAGAACTAAAGTATTGTTGTACCTATAAGTATGCTATAAAATGTGAATCAATCGAAGGCAGAACTCTATGCGTTATTAATTATTGTCAATAAAATAGGGTTGTATTTTATTGAAAACCTAGCTGTTTTTCTAATGCAATTCCCAACAATTGTAAAGTTAAAGTAAACTAAATTTCAATAGCAAAGAAACAATAAAATTTAAGAGGTAAAACTAAGCCATTAATGGCAGGAGAATTGAATCATTCCTTTAAAACGCCATAAATCCATCTTAAATGATGCTATTATATTCATAATCGCCCGTACAGCTCCTATTGAGAGATCTGGAGAATTCTCCACATGAAAGTATGGTTAGTGGACATTTTGGGATAAACCAAGTCTTGAGGTCATAACAAAAAAAGGCCACCCAAATGGGCAGCCTTCTCAAAAAAAACAATTATATTTTCTCTCTTAAAACAAATACCTTAAACCTACCTGCATGCTCCAGGTGGTTCCAAAACCACTGGCATTTCTGAAAGGAGTAGTTGGAAGATTAGATGAAACCGTATTGAGGTTAAAATCAGGAGTTGGACTTACTGAACCAGCTCTTGAAAGCAAGTTTTCAGCACCATTTAAATCCTCTTGGATTCCCCAATCACTATTTAACAAATTTCCTAAATTAACAATATCTACACTCAATTGAACGGTGTTTTTCACCTTACCGAATGTTTGAGAAACATCCTGCAATACCCTGATGTCAAAACGATTTAACCAAGGGTTAAGGAAAGCATTTCTTGGCAGGTACCCGCCTCTGTATTTGCTTAAGCCATTTTCCTCTACATAAGCATCAAAGGCAGCCCTTTGCTCTTCAGCAGTATAGACTACATCCTCATCGTCCGTAATGTCAACAAAATTCATGGTAGAAGAACTTTCAGGAAGGTAAATCAGATCCCCTGTAATGCCATCTCCATTCAAGTCATTGCTATAAACATAAGAGTACCTTCCTTGGTGGGCACCATTATAGTACATACCGATAGTAGTTGCCAATGCATTTCCGTATTCAAACCTGTAACTCACACTTCCGACTATTCGATGAGGGATAGCGAAATTTGAGATGTGCAACATTTGGTCGTTTGGACTATTGATAGTGGGACTTGCGCCCCATGCGGAACCAGCATTGGAACCTGCGTTTGCAGTCACATCCTTTGCAGAAGAATAAGTATAGTACAAAGATGCACTCAAGCCTCTGTGATAAGGCACTGACAAGCCAACTGTTCCACTAAAGCTTCTTCCTTTAACATTGGTATTGGAAAGCACGGTTGCGTTATTTCCGCCCATCACACTGTTATAGGCTGTGCTTTGACCAGGAAGAAATATTTCACGGGTATCACCATAATCTCCTTGAGCACTGCTTGCCCCATAGTTCATGGTATTGTTAGACCTGATTCTGTTGGCTCCATATTGGAAGACCGCATTGATGTCCTTGGTATACAAGAAATCAGATGTCAACAACAAAGGTGTATTTGGGATTTGATAATCCAGTCCAAAACTAGACCTCCAAACCATAGGCATCTTAAAATCGGGATCAACCAAGGCAAAAGAACCTGGAGCTCCTTCAGTTGGAGAAGAGATAAACACGTCTTCGGCTCCTTGTGGTACATTCTCTACATAATGGTAACGTTCTGGTTGGAAAGTAATATTATCAATCCAACCTTCCACTTGCTCATAGCTTCCTGGCTCCACGTTATTCTGAATTACCCCAGCATTGGTAGGCATATTGGTCAACCATACAAATGGAATTCTTCCTGAGAACACGCCAGTACCTCCTCTTAAGGTAAGGGAACGGTCTCCAAATACATCGTAGTTAAAACCAAATCGTGGAGATACCATCAATTTTGATTTTGGCCACATTCCTGAATTGTAATTGGTAGGCATCCCAAACTGATTGGTCAATGTAATCTCATTGATAGAAGGATTGGCTGTTAATTCATTAAGGTAAATTGGAAGTTCTGCACGAAGGCCAAAGGTAATGCTAAGGTCATTGTTTACTGAATATTTGTCCTGAGCATAAAGCGAAGCCAAACCAAAATTAACCGTTGAATAAGTGTCCTTTCCTGCGTATGGATAAGTCAATCCAAACATAGTAGGAGCGACTTCATTGGCGGTACCTGTAGAAAGGAAATCTGCTACAGAAGCATAGCGGTAATAGGAGGTCCCCATTCTGGTATAGCTATTGCCAAAATTCTGAAGTTCAAAGGCAGCACCCATTGTGATGTTATGTTTGCCTTCTACATAATTCAGGTTATTGATGATGGAATAGTTATTGTTAACAACGTCATTATTGTAGGTAAACAATTCTGTACCAAAGGATATATAATTCATAGAACCTTTGTCCTTCACCATATTCCCATCCTTATCCGCTATCAATCCTCCCCCGTCCCAGATGTCAACAAATGGAAAAAGTTGATCAGATGGAGAAGTTCTTTTGTCTTGAATTTTTGAATAAGTGGCCAATAACTGATTGGACCAGTTTGTGTTGATATAGCTGTTCAATTCGGCAGTAATGGACCTTACAGAATTTTCAAAACCATAATTCCCATTCTCAAAAGTAATGGCATTCTGGCTTACTCTGGCGCCATTTGGCCATGGTGCTCTTGGCCGAGGACCAGAGGTGGCATTGGCAAGTTGATTGGATGTACCAATTACTTGATTGTACCTTACTGCAAGTTTATTCTTATCGTTGATGTTCCAATCTATTCTTGCTAGCAATTTTGTACTGGCTTGCTCTGCTTCGTTAGCATATCCTTCATACCTACCTGGATCGTATCCCCATTGGTTGATAAGGTGATTTTGAACTGCGTCTAAGTCTGTACGTGTAGGTCTGGCGATATTGTTTTCAGGATCGGCGATTCCATCTTCTGATGGTCTCCAAAGATTAACCCCTGAAGCATTTGCCCCTGTAAGTATTTCTCGTTCAGCATTTACAAAGAAAAATAGTTTGTTTTTGATGATTGGGCCACCCAATCTAAATCCAAAGTTATTGGTTGCTGCGTCTACGGATTCCAATTCATTGTCGCCAATTTGTTTACCCTGAAGGGATTGATTTTTTAGAAAATAATAGGCAGAACCTTCGAAGGTATTTGTACCACTTCTCGTTACAGCATTAATACCTGCTCCTGTAAACCCACTTTGAAGTACATCATAGGGAGCGATATTTACCGTAATTTCTTCAATGGCATCAAGGGAAATCGGTTGAGAACTCCCTCCTGGAAGTGGATCACCACTTAGGCCAAAGCCATTGTTAAAATTGGCACCATCAATTTGAAGGTTATTGTACCTGGCATCTCTTCCTGCAAAAGAATTACCACTTGCCTGTGGGGTCAATCTGGTAAATTCAAGTACACTCCTATTGATTTGCGGGAGGTTTTTTAATTGTTCATTTGAAATATTGGTAGCAGTACCTGTTCTGTTGGAGGTAAAATCTGAACCTCTCTCCCCCTCCACTACAAATTCTGTCAGCTCAGTGTCCCCATCTGATAATGCTGCATTGAGATTATAGGTTTCTCCCAACTTTAATACAATCCCTGTAAAGACCTGAGATTCAAAACCCAAATAATTAATTTCAATTGAATACGGTCCACCAACTCTTAAATTGGGTAGATTGAATCTACCATCAACATTGGTTACAGCGCCATACACCGACCCTGATGGCTCGTGAGTAGCTTTTACAGTAGCACCTATAAGTGCTTCCCCCTCATTGTCCAGAACCGATCCTTGAACGGAACTGGTGGTAACCTGCCCAAAACTGCTTCCAACGGCTAGAAACGTTAGGAGCACAACAAGCATTTTCATTTGTAATAGTTGCCTCATTTTAAAACATTTAATAGGTATAAATAAATAATAGAATCAAAAGATGGGTTGGCTATAACGGGTACAAATATAAACTTTAAACAGCGCTATAATTACAGCTACATATTAAGTTTTCATTTCAAACAGTAAAATTAATTAACAAATCGCTAACATTAGAATTTACAAGGGATTTTTTTGTTTCAAGTGGAGATTTGGTTAGAAAAAAAATAAAAAGTTGTTTTTTTAATAACGACTTAATGAATGTTTCATTAAAGCCATTTTCCTTCTATTTGTTTCGGAAAGGCATTTGAAATAAGTCCTAACTCCCTAATCATAGAAATCTTCTCCCCAATAAAACTGAAAGAACTTTATTGATTTTTTTCATATAAACTCATTAACTTGAACTTTCAACTCGGAATAGGTTAGCTGTTTCACTCTTAATAAAATCTTTTCAAACCCATATACTTCATTGCAGTTTCCACCCCCATCCTTGAAAGCCTATGGATTAATTCCATTCCGCATGACTTACATTTTATTTAAACAATAACTATGTAACTCCTTGATTGGTTCGGATTTAAGCAGAAATAAAAAATACTAAATTTCAAGAAATGCGCAAACAAGAAATCTTATGGCTGTACCTGTTCCTATTTGCCGCGCTGGCAGATATAGCGATGATCGTTAACGCTGAGAGCAGTTACAGGTACTTTACCAAGCCGGTGATAATGATTGCTTTATTGCTTTATTTTTTACAAATCACAAAATTAATTAATGGTAGTTTGTTGAGAATAACCGTTTCGGCCGGGCTATTTTTTTCTTTCTTGGGAGATGTTTTGCTTTTAGATGAAAGCTTGTTTCTATTTGGGTTAGGCGCCTTCTTTATGACCCACATTTGCTATATAGTGGCTTTCAAACTGACTCAAAATCACACTTTAAATCTTTTTAAAGTGAATTTCATAAAAATGTTTGTTTTTAATCTTCCATTATACATAGTAGCTGCGCTAATTTATTTTCTGATTCACTCTCAATTAAACGAGCTAAAAATCCCAGTTATCATATATATAATGGCCATTGTCATGATGGTAACAATGGCCAGAGAAAGATTTGGAAGAACCAATAATTCGAGCTTTTGGCAACTTTTCCTAGGAGCCTTTCTTTTCTTTATTTCAGACAGCTTGTTGGCATTGGATCGTTTTTTTCATCCTATTGTGGACGGTGACCTCTTGATTATGAGTACTTATATCCTAGGCCAACTCCTTATCGTGATGGGGATAAGGAGTCACCTAATACAGGTTAAATAAGTCACCAAGGCAAAACTATTTTTCCTTTTCTTTTTCCTTAATATTTAAAGACAACTCAACCAATTGCTCTTCAGAAATACCACTTGGCGAATTGATCATTACATCCCTTCCCGCATTGTTTTTTGGGAATGCTATATAATCTCTAATAGAATCTGTTCCTCCAAAAATGGCACATAGCCTGTCAAAACCAAAAGCAATACCGCCATGTGGAGGTGCTCCATATTCGAATGCCTCCATAAGAAATCCAAATTGAGATTGTGCGTCTTCATCACTAAATCCAAGGTGTTTGAACATTAACTGTTGGGTTTCCTTGTCATGAATTCTAATGGAACCACCCCCAATTTCTACACCGTTAATTACCAAATCATAGGCATTGGCGCGTACTTTTCCTGGATCTTTGTCTAACAATTCCATGTCCTCCTTTTTAGGAGAAGTAAATGGATGGTGCATGGCATGGTACCTTGAAGTTTCCTCATCCCACTCCAGCAATGGAAAATCCAATACCCATAGAGGCTTGTAGACTGATTTGTCTCTCAATCCCAATTCATCACCCATTTTGAGCCTTAATTCAGACATTTGCTTTCTGGTTTCTTTTTCAGTTCCAGAAAGCAACAATATTAAGTCTCCTGCAGAAGCACCAGCTTTTTCGGCCCATGCTTTTAAGTCTTCCTGACCGTAGAATTTATCAACCGTTGACTTGAAAGTACCATCCGCATTGCATTTTACATAAACCAATCCTTTGGCTCCTATCTGAGGTCTTCTCACCCAATTGGTAAGGGCATCCAACTGTTTCCTTGTATATTCAGCCGCTCCTTTTGCATTGATTCCAAGCACCAGTTCAGCATCATCAAAAATACTGAAACCTTTTCCTTGAACCAAGTCGCTGAGCTCAACAAAGGGCATTCCGAATCGGATATCCGGTTTGTCATTGCCATAAAGGCGCATCGCTTCATCATAAGTCATGCGTTCGATGTTCCCCAATTCCATCCCTTTTACTTCTTTAAAAAGGTGACGGGTAAGTCCTTCAAATACTTCCAAAATATCCTCTTGGTCTACAAATGACATTTCGCAATCTATTTGGGTAAACTCAGGCTGCCTGTCTGCCCTTAAGTCTTCATCCCTAAAGCACTTGACAATTTGAAAATACCTATCAAAACCACTGACCATCAATAGTTGCTTAAAGGTCTGTGGAGATTGAGGCAAGGCATAAAACTCACCTGCATGAACACGACTAGGGACTACAAAATCTCTAGCACCTTCAGGCGTAGACTTGATCAACACAGGCGTTTCAACTTCCATGAACTCATTTTGATCCATGTATTTTCTGGTTTCCTGCATCATTCGATGCCTTAGCTGCAGTTTCTCTCGGACTACATTTCTTCTCAAGTCCAGGTACCGATACTTCATTCTCAGTTCCTCTCCTCCATCAGTTTCGTCTTCGATGATAAAAGGAGGCACTTTGGCTTTGTTCAATATATTCAGTCCATTGACGCGAATTTCAATCGCTCCAGTGGGGATTTTGTCGTTTTTAGAAGTTCGTTCAATCACTGTACCTTCTGCCTGAACGACAAACTCACGTCCTAAGGATGTTGCTGTTTTTAGTAGTTCCGGGGCGACTTCTCCTTCTTCAAAAATCAGTTGGGTAATTCCATATCGGTCCCTTAAGTCTACCCATACTAATCCTCCCTTATTCCTTACCCTCTGCACCCATCCGGAAAGTTTCACTTTTTTATCCAAATCCTCCAGACGGAGTTCTCCACAAGTATGTGTTCTAAGCATTGAATTAGATTTTTATTTGCAAATAATCGCCAAAGATAATGATTCAGACCAGAGATTGCTATTTTTAAGCTCAAGATAAAGCAATACATTTAAGGTTAATGACGTTAAAACGAAGAAATACAATGTAGTTGTTGTTGGAAAAAAACGTATATTCGCATGGTCTGTTAAAATTTCATTGCAATTTATCAAGACGACCAACTTAAATTAGCCAAAAAAACATTACTTACCCTAGATTTTATGAGAAATTATTGGACTATCGGAGGATTATTATTCATTATCTGCATCGTTTTTTGGATTTATAGCGGAAATGATTCTCTAGTCCAAGAAAAGGAAGCTTCAGAAATAGTAGCCACAGAAATTATTCCAGTTGAAGAAAACTTACTATATGGCATCAATGTGGACGATTTGGACATTATAGAAGGAGTTGTTGAACGTAACCAAACCTTGTCCACACTCTTGGCTCCATTTAATGTACCTTACCAGATCATCGATGAAATTGCAAAAAAGTCCAAATCTATTTTCGACGTAAAAAAAATAGCTTTCAATAAAAAATACACTGTCCTGACACCAAAAGATTCTTCTCAGGCCCAATTTTTTATTTATGAACCCAATAGAACTGAGTTTGTAGTCTTTAATCTTGGCCAACCGGCTATTTACAAAGAGAACAAGCCGATGGAAATCAACAATAGGGAAATAGGTGGTACCATCTCTTCCTCCCTCTATGTAAACATGACTGAGCTAGGCCTAACGCCAGACCTAATTGATCAATTTGCTGACCTATACGGTTGGGTAGTAGATTTTCAGAGATTACAGAAAGACGATAAATTCAAGGTCATTTTTAAAGAGCAGGTAGTAGAGGATCAAATTGTTGGCATTGAAGACATAGAAGCGGCATACTTTGAGCATATGGGCCAGGTTTATCACGCCATTCCTTTTGAACAAAATGGAATAATTTCTTATTTTGATGAAAAAGGAAACAGTCTTAAAAAAGCTTTCCTAAGAGATCCTTTGAAATTTTCAAGAATCAGCTCACGTTATAGTTTGAGTAGATTTCATCCAGTACAAAAAAGGTACAAAGCACATTTGGGCACTGACTATGCCGCCCCTAGAGGAACAGAAATTCGTTCTGTAGGAGACGGTACAGTTCTGGAAGCAACCTACAGAGGAGGAAATGGAAATTTTGTCAAAATCAGGCACAATGGTACTTATACCACCCAATACCTTCACATGTCCAAAATAGGGAATGGCATTAAAAAAGGCTCGCGAGTAAAACAAGGTCAAATAATCGGATATGTAGGAAGTACCGGTTTGGCAACAGGCCCTCATCTTTGCTTTAGATTTTGGAAGCATGGCAAGCAAGTGGATTGGTTGAGAGAAGAAATCCCACCAGCAGAGCCTATAATAGAAGCGAATAAACTCGCTTTTGAACAGGTAAAAAAAGAGGTGATCAACAAACTATCAGAAATACAATACACCGAAGTTTTGCCACTTTTGACAAGTAACTAAATCTATAATATTAATTCAGAGTAATAAATACGTCCTTTTTTTCAATTTACCATTGGAATTGTAGTAAATACTTTAATGCTTGACATTTTTAATTTTCTAGAAATAATTTTTGGTATAATAAATGAAACCACGGGTATTTTTAATAAATAATTATTCAATGGATAGGGCTTATTCTCTTTGGGAAAAAGGCCTTAGTGGTAGCCACCATGTTTGGGGTAAGGTAGAGCTAGATCAACGTGGAAAAGTGGATATGACCGTTTTTCCTCATGAAAAACACCCGTTTCTTAATAAGTTAGGCAAAATTTTCGGTATAGGGCATTTAGACCAGCAGATCAGGATCCTGTTCAACCTCCGAAAATTTGACATTTTATATTCCCCCTATTCAAAATCAAACACGAAGCTGTTACTTTTTTTGAAAGCTTTGGGTTTATTTAGAAAACCTATCGTTGTCACTATTCACCAACCATTCTGGAGAGGTAAAAATGAAAATAAAATTTTTAGATCCTATTCAAGGTTCTACATTTTAAATTATACTGCATCAATATTTTTGAGTGAACCTCTTTTGGACAAGACTATTAAATTATTAAAAATTCCAGAAAAGGACTATAAAAATAAATTTAGCCTTGCGCAGTGGGGACCGGATATTGCGTATTACGAGCGCTATTGCCTAAAACGCAAATCATTTGAGGAATGTGATTTCTTTATAAGTGCTGGTCATACAGACCGCGATTTCGAGACACTTATTGAGGCATTTCGCGGCTTGGATTATAAATTGAAAATATTTTGCACCCCAAAATCAATCCCCAAAACGGTGGACATCCCTCCAAATGTAGAAGTAAACTGGGAAGTGACGCTATCCTTCGACCTAATCCCCTATTACCAACGTTCAATTGCAATACTGATTCCTTTGAAATATCCAATGTCAAAGGAGGGATGTCAGGGAATGACCAGTCTGCAAGATGTAGTATCCTTTGGCAAACCATTAATTATGACAAGAAATCCTTGTTTGAATTTAGATGTTGAGAAAGAGGGAATCGGATATTGGGTGGACATGTACGATATTAAAGGCTGGAAAGAAAAGCTTAAAATATTGAAAGAGAATAAGGAGACCTGGCTTAAAATGAGCAATAATTCTCAATCAACTTTTCAGGAAAAATTCAATTCAGACATTTTTGCAGCCCAATTAGAAAATGTGCTGCTGTCGGTATACAAAGACAAAAAGGGGTAAAGGCATTTCCTTGATCCATATCTGTTTTATTTAAATTTTTTATTACAACATATGAAGGCAGTTATTTTAGCAGGAGGTTTTGGAACTCGAATAAGTGAAGAGAGTGCCGTTCGCCCTAAGCCAATGGTGGAAATTGGCCAAAAGCCCATTCTTTGGCATATTATGAAAATCTATTCCCATTATGGAATAAATGAATTTGTTATATGTTGTGGCTACAAGGGGGAAATTATAAAAGAATATTTCTCAAATTATCACCTCCTCAACTCCGATTTTACAATAGACTTGAGCACCAATCAAATTAAGGTGCACCATGCGAAGTCAGAGCCTTGGAAAATAACCCTTGTAGATACGGGCCTGGACACCATGACTGGTGGAAGATTAAAAAGAGTGAAGGAATACATCGGAAACGAAACCTTTTGTATGACTTATGGAGACGGCGTTTCAGACGTAAATATCCGAGATGCCATCTCTTATCATGAGAAAGAGGGTTCCATGGCCACTTTGACAGCAGTAAAACAACCAGGGAGATTTGGCGCATTCATTTTGTCATCCAAAGATGCAAGAATTGAAAATTTCAGAGAAAAGCCGCAAGGAGATGGCAATGAAGGTGCCATGATCAATGGTGGATTTTTTGTACTGGAGCCTGAAGTGCTTGATCTGATAGAAAATGACCAAACAATCTGGGAAAGAGAGCCACTTGAGAAGCTGGCAGCCAATAAGGAATTGGCCGCTTACGTGCACCATGGGTTTTGGCAGGCCATGGATTCCTTAAGAGACAAAAATTATCTCGAAGAATTATGGAACACTAAGAATGCCCCTTGGAAAGTTTGGTAAAATAGACCTTAAAAATTTCAAACATGAAAATACTCATCACAGGTAATATGGGCTATATAGGCCCCATCCTAGTCAATCAGTTGAAAAGGGTTTATCCCGATAGTACTATTATAGGTTTCGACATTGGCTTCTTTGCCCAATGTATTACCAGTAAAGGTGCCTTTCCTGAAGTAAATGTAGATCAACAAGTCTTTGGTGATGTTCGAAATTTCCCAGAAAATTTACTAGAAGGGGTAGATACTGTTATAAATCTCGCAGCTATATCCAATGACCCCATGGGCAAAAAGTTCGAAGAGATTACATTGGACATCAACTACCGATCCTGCATCAATCTGGCTAAAATGGCAAAAGAAGCTGGCGTCAAAAATTTTGTCTTTGCTTCAAGTTGCAGCATGTATGGGGCTGCTGATGACTTCCCTAAAACTGAAGAGGATTCGTTAAACCCACTCACCGCCTATGCCAGGTCCAAGGTGCTTTCAGAAAATGACCTTAGGGGATTGGCAACTGATGATTTCATTGTTACCTGTCTTCGTTTTGCCACTGCCTGTGGCTTTAGCTCCAGGTTAAGATTAGATTTGGTGCTGAATGACTTTGTCGCTGGTGCAATCGCGTCTGGAGAAATTTCTATCTTGAGTGATGGCAGCCCTTGGCGGGCAATGGTTCATGTCAAGGACATGGCTCGGGCAATGGAATGGGCTTCAACTCGGAAGATAACAAATGGAGGATCATTTACGGCTGTGAATATTGGCACAAATGTATGGAACCACCAGGTGAAGACCATGGCACTAGCTGTACAACAATTAATCCCAAACATAAACGTAACGATTAACAAGGATGCTCCAGCAGACAAACGTTCTTATAAGGTGAATTTTGAAAAGTTTGAAAAAATGGCTCCCAATCATCAACCACAATATGATTTGGAAAAAGCCATTAAAGACCTGGAATCAGGATTGAAAAACATTGGTTTCAGCAACCAGGAATTTAGAAATTCCAACCTGATACGCTTAAAAGTGTTAAATGATTTCCAAGAAGAAGGACTTCTAAACGAATCCTTAAACTGGACAAATAAGTCTTTCCAATAGAAATTATTTAAAAATGGCTAAGAACGTTCCCAATCTTAGCCATTTTTATTCTGTATAACCTTCAACTCTTTTTATAGGTTAAAGAAATGCTTGTTTTGTTCTTTCCTTAGCTGATCACTCAATCTACCCGCTGGCACTATGACATCTTCATAGGTCAATACCTGATCTTTAGGTATATCCTTGGTGAGCACACAATCCACCGCCAATCCCAAAGGTAAGAGTTGCTGTTCCAAAGAAGTGGACATGTTTTCGCACAATCCATAGGTCATATAATGGCCTATTCCATCTAATGTTTCTCCTTTTTTAAGGTCTCTCTTGGCAGTTGTGACTACATCTACCATTGGTTTTTCAGGAGCTATAGCAGCATCGTGAAACAATACCGCTCTGGCTACCGTGATTGGCACCTCAAAATGGCATAAATGGTAAGGGTTATAAAAACAATACAATGGACCTTCACCTACCTTATACAAATTGAGGTAATGCTTTTGAATCGGATTGTCCATCGTACCAAGCACAAATACGCCTGGTCCCGGACTTGCTCCAACTATATAATCTACCACTCCATCTCCCTCTAAAAGGTCTTCTAATGGGTATTCCTCCAGGCAATCTTTGATGTGTTTCCCCATCTCTACAGTAGGCCCATGCATCCCTCTTTTGGCCACATGCATTCCTGTAGCATTGGCCGTAATTGCCTGTTCAAATGAGATCTTACTACCATCGGCAAAGGATGTTACCATGGCTGGGTTTTGTTTCCATTTCTTGGCAAAGCCCTCCTGGGTTGTAGGGTTTCTATAAGGATCATGCAGTCCTTTTATATTTCCACAGAGCACAGGTTTCAAGCCTATTTGTTTTACAAATCGGTAAAGATTGAGCGTCACCCCTGGCTGATCGCCATCGGCATTTGTAAAAACCACTCCTTTTTGGTCTGCATATACTTTTAATATGGGACCTACAGTACCATCTGTTTCAGCATTCATCATAATGATATGCTTCCCATTCTCTATACTTTCAAGGGCGATTTTAGCTCCCAAATCCACTGCCCCAGTCACCTCTATCACTGCATCAATCCCTTCGGCTTTACAAATCAGGAAGGGATCAGTAGTAATAGCCCTACCGCCTTCTTTGATTACCTTGTTCAAATCCTGTAGGTTGCCAACTTTTGTAGGCTGTTCATGACCGGCTTTATGGTAAACAGCTATTGCTTTTGAAAGGGTTCTGTTGGCTATTGCAACCAACTCCATGCCTTGGGTATACAATTCCATTTGGATGGCTATCCCTTGAGCCATAAACCCTGCCCCGATCATTCCTACTCTTACGGGCTTACCTTCTGCCTGTCTCTTTTGGAGTGCTTTATCTATTATTATCATGTTATTGATTAAGAATTGAAATAAGGATGCGTATTGTCTTTTTCTGAAATAACCGCTATGTCAATCGGCCATTGGATATTAAATTTGGGGTCATCCCACTTTATTCCTTTCTCTGCACCAGGTGTATAAAATTGAGAAACCATGTATTGAATTGCCGTATTGTCTTCCAAGGTAATAAATCCGTGCGCAAAGCCCCTTGGCACAAAGAGCATCCTATTGTTTTCTTCAGATAGCTCCACACCTGTCCATTTTGAATAGGTAGGAGAATCCTTCCTTATATCAACAATAATGTCAAAAATAGCGCCTGATACACATTTAACAAGCTTGGTTTCTTCATAAGGTGCCACCTGATAGTGCATTCCTCTAAGCGTACCCTTTTTCGGATTAAAAGACATATTGGCTTGGGCTATATTTGCTTCAAGCCCTATCTTTTCAAATTCATTTTTACAAAATGTCCTTGCAAAATAGCCTCTTTCATCTGCTATTTTATTAATATCAATAATATAAGCCCCTTTCAATTCAGTCTCTGTAAAAATCATTCGCTTAATAATTAGGTTTAAGAATTAGTAAAAGAAAAATTAGAATTTATTCAATTTAGGTATTCAAAAATTAATCATCAAATACATTTTTAGTCTTATAATAGATTTAACTTAGGCACTAAATATTGTAATTTTAATTACAAACAATAGGTTTTGATACTTTTCCTATCACAATAATTCGTTAGATTCATTTAAACTATGGAAGCTGATTTATTTAACAAGATATGGACTCTTTCTATTAAAAAAAAGAGTGCATCTACAAGAGTACAACTCATTTCCTTAACGGAACAACTACTCAAATTGTATGATTCTCAAGGAAGATTGGATGAAAATCCCTTAAACCCTTCCCGGAAAAGAAGGCTATCACTGCCTACTAATCACCTTAAATCATTATTGAGTGGAAAGGTTTGTCTGGTTACTGGTGGTCTTGGATGCGTTGGTTCAAAATTGGTCGAGCATTTACTGGATCATTCACCAAGTAAAATTATCATTCTTGATATATTAGCAGAAGAAGAGAGTCCTTATGAACTCCCCAAATCCAGCAAAATAAAAATCATTTCGGCAGACATTCTGGATGAGCAAAAGTTGGAAGAGCTATTTAAAGAGTATGCACCAGAATATATCTTCCATACTGCTGCTCAGCGTGACCCTGGCTACGCAGAAAAAAACATTGTAGAGACCGTTAAAACTAATATCCTGGGGACTTTAAATGTTCTTAATGCCTGCGAAAAATCTCCTTCCGTAAGCCAATGTGTCTTTTCTTCTACAGGAAAGGCAAGCAGGTATTACACTACAGAAATTTATGCTGCTACCAAAAAAATATGTGAAATGCTTCTCTATTCCTTTTCCCGTGAAGGATCAAAAAAATACAGCATGGTGAGGTTTACGCATATAGTAGACAATAGCCTCATGGATGAGCAGTTAAAAGGATTTGCACAAACAGCTGATAGCATCGCTATTCACTCACCAGGGAAATTTGTAACCGCACAGAACGTGGATGAGGCAGCTAGTCTGATGCAAAATGCTTTAATTTATGCAGAGAAAGGAGATGCCAAATTCCTTTTGGTTAAAAACCTAGAATGGCCGGTAGAGAGTTTGGAATTGGCCCTGTATTATATTAAGACTTTCAAGAGAAAAATTCCCATCGTATTTTCCGGCAACCCCAAAGGATATGGAGAGAAATTCTTTAGGGGACAGTTGGATTGGAAAAATCCATTGGAGCTAAACCTGTTGATAAATGTTTATGAAAACAGGAATAGAATACTCAATCAGGAAGATGATATTATTATTTCATCCATCGTTCCTTATTCTATTCCATTGCTTAGAAGTTTGATCTCCGATATTAAAGCCACCACCGGAGAAGACGGCACAAAGGAAGGCCTGATTAACGGGTTAAAAGCAATTTTTAAAGACTCTCTTAACAATGTACCACCTTCGCAAACAATGGAAATTCTAAAATGGGGCTTAGACCCTAAAAACCTTGAAAAAGAAGGCCTAACACCAGCTGATTTCGGCGAAATGGTACCAATTATGATCGCTTCTTTGGTGGGAACTCCCTACGAAAAAAGCTTGCAATACTAGTGAGGACAGCTATTTGAAAACAATATATTTGATGGTATATTTGGAAGAAAAAACTTTAAGAGAAATCCTGACTTTGGTCGAAAAAATTCCCGAAGAGACTTGTGGATTTTTGATGGGTACAACAGATAAAAAGGATAAAATAATTTTAACCTTTAGAGCAGTAAAAAACGTTAGCAAAAAAAATAAAGTGCAAAGGTATGAAATCAGCCCCAAAGATTATCTTTTGGCAGAAAATACTGCAAATGAAAATAATATGACGCTCCTTGGCATCTATCATACCCACATAAATTGGCCTGCTATCCCTTCTGAAACTGATCGATTGACAGCATTTCCCAATTTTTCCTATATCATTATATCGATAATAGAACATGTCTTTTCAGGCATAAAATCTTGGCAGCTAACCGAAAATAACATATTCAAAGAAGAAGAATTAGTACTTAACTAAATTTAAATAATATGGCAACTGTTTTCATACCAACTCCTTTAAGGAAATTTACAGAAAATGTTTCCAAGGTTGAGATTGACGCTCAAACTATAGGTAATCTATTGGACAGTCTTTCCAAGAAATATCCTGAATTAAAAAAATACTTGTATACTCCGGATGGAAAAATCCCTTCTTTCATCAATATATTTATTGATGATGAAGATATCAGGAATTTGGATTTGGAAAATACGCTTATCTCTTCAAGTAACTTGATCAGTATTATCCCTGCCATAGCCGGAGGAATAGACGACATAACTTTTTCCAAGGCTGAACTGGCCAGGTATAACAGGCACATCATTATCCCTGATTTTGGCATAGAAGCACAAAAGAAGCTGAAAAGCGCTAAGGTTTTGGTGGTAGGTTCTGGCGGCTTGGGAAGCCCACTTCTCTTATATCTTGCTGCTGCAGGAGTTGGTACTATAGGTATTGTGGATTTTGATATTGTCGAGGACAGCAACTTACATAGGCAGGTGTTGTTCGGTGTGGAGGAAATAGGACTTCCAAAAGTAGAGGCTGCTAAAAAAAGATTAGAAGGGATCAATCCTTATATAACTATTAATGCATACAACGAAAAATTAACCAGTGAAAATGCTGTAGCGCTCATTTCACAATATGATGTAATAGCAGATGGATCGGACAATTTTCCCACAAGATACCTAGTAAATGATGCCTGTGTCTTGTTAAACAAGACAAATGTTTACGCCTCTATATTCCAATTTGAAGGTCAAGTTTCTGTTTTTAACCACTTAATCGATGGTGTTCGGGGACCCAATTATCGTGATTTATACGAATCTCCTCCACCAGCTGACTTGGTCCCTAACTGTGCAGAAGGGGGCGTATTAGGGGTATTGCCTGGCATCATAGGAAGTTTACAAGCCCTTGAAGTAATCAAGGTAATTACTAGTGTGGGCGAAGTGCTCAGTGGAAAATTATACACATTCGATGCTTTGTCCTTCCACTCCACTACATTCAAGTTGAGGAGAAAAGACAATAATCCATTGAATGGAACAAATCCTACTATCACCTCCTTAGTTGATTATGAAGAATTCTGTAACATTGGCAATTCTGAAAAGTCGGTTAAAGAAATAGATGCGAATGAGTTGAAGGCACTTATGGTAAATGATGCTTCATTTCAGTTGATAGATGTCAGAGAACAGCATGAATTCGACTTGGTTGAAATTGGAGGAGCGTTAATTCCTTTGAAAACAATTTTGGATAATTCAGGTAAGATCAAGCGGGACCGGAAGGTAGTGATCCATTGCAAAATGGGCGGGAGAAGTGCTAAGGCAATCCGTGAACTTGAAACGCACTTTGGTTTTGATAATCTATACAACCTAAAAGGGGGTATAGATGAATATTTAAAACATTACGAGCCAAATAGTAAAGCTTATTAAACCCGAAATATGCAATAGACAATCTATTTCCGTGCTGATCTACCGTGGCGGACAAAATTAGCCACTTCGTTCCAGCTTCCAAATTCACCATAGCGAGGCTATGCTAAAATCTCAAATCAGCCTAATTCCCTAACCATTCCCACACTTCAGGTAAACATGGGACAAGCTTCACGAATCTTATTAAAGAATCTGGGTTAAAGTATCAAAAGGAATTAAGGTTAGTTGTGCATCCAATCGTTTTAATAACAAAGCCCCTTAGCGACACTAAGGGGCTTTGTTATTATTGTGATGTTAGCCGCCGAAAATTGAAAGGACTATTTTTCTTTTTTAGACCAATTTTTATTTAGTTTCGGCAAACTTAGCTCTGTCCTACGATTAATCTGGTGCATTGCTGGAGTGCAGGGCTTTTCACCACAATCATTGATAGGGTTCTTTTTTCCAAAAAACTCATAATCCATTCTTTCTGGAGCTATTCCCCTTTCTTCAAGGTATTTCTTGACTACCAAAGCACGTTTTTCAGATAATTTTTGATTGTAAGCATCACTACCTCTATTGTCGGTATGTCCACTGATTTCCAAACGATGCTGAAGCATTTCTCTCAGTAATAAGGCAACCCTTTCTAAGGACATCATGTCTTCCACATCGAGCGTAGACTTATCAAATCCGAAGTAAATATTAGGTAGTTCTACTGGCAATTGAATATTGCTAATGTCACAAAGATCCAGGTCTTTCATTTCAGGGGGAAGATTATAGGACTTACCTTCCTCTGGAAAAGCTAGCAACAATAGTTCCGTTCTTCTGTTAATCTGATGCTTGTTTTCTGGGCATGGAACACCTTCTCCACAGTCATTGGCTGGCTCTTTTTCTCCAAACCATTCTGCCTCAATCCTAGATCGAGCTATACCGAATTGACCTAAATAATCCCTTACTGCATCTGCTCTCCTTTCACTAAGTGCTTCATTATAGGTTTCACTAGCCCGAGAATCTGTATGGGAACGAACGGAAACATTTAAAAATGAATAGGATTTCAATAGCTCAGCAACTTTATCTAAGGAAACTTCAGCATCTTTTCTTATGGCTGATTCATCAAGGTTGTAAAACACTAAATCTACATAAGCTGTAGTATTATAAGGGATACGAACCATCTGATAGGTTTTTTCCAAGGAAGCTGCTTTCAGCCCTTTGGTACTTAGTGTTTTGTCTTGAATTGAAAAATATCCTTCTTTCTTTATACCGATCTCGAAGTCTGCCTCGGGAGCCACTGATGCCTGTAATTTTCCTTTCCCATCATTCTTAACTGCTATATTAATCCTTTCAGCTCCTTCCATCAGCGTTACTTCCAAAGGACCTGATAATTGTTCTCCATCACAACCCAGGATTAAAGCTTGAAAATCTTTGTAAAGCGTTTTAATTTCAAAAATGTCATCCCATCCTTTGCTTTCAGGTCGGTTAGAGGAGAGAATTGTTTTATTTTCTGAAGTTATAAATAAACCGAAATCATCCTGCGATGAATTGTAAGGAATACCCAGGTTTCTTATGTCTGAAAACCTACCCCCAATAACACTGGACTCAAATAAATCTAGACCACCTAAACCAATATGACCATCCGATGCAAAATACAATTTGCCATCTTTCAGGTAAGGTGCACTTTCATTTCCTTCGGAGTTGATCTTAGGACCAAGATTGACTGGAGCATTAAATTCAAAATCTCCATTATAATCCATATAATACAAGTCAAACCCACCTAATCCACCAGGCATATCGGATGAAAAATACAACCGCTTGTTGGTTTCATCCACAAATGGATTCTTTATCCCGTATTCAAGAGGAGCATTGATGGACAAGCCTTTAAAATCTGACAATTGTCCTTCAGCATTAATCTGGCTATAATAAATTTCTGAATTGACCTCATAACTACCCGACTGCCTAATGTCTCTGGTCACAGTATAAAAAAGGACAGGGCTTTCTTGTAAAGCATAAGGATCCGTTGCATGAAATACATTTGGTACCGGAATAGCAAGCGAGACAATTTCTCCTGATTCATCCATTCGGTAAACGCTTAAAAAGTCTCTACCTGTCCAATCTGATTTCTGATTGTAGTATTTATAACTTTTAACAAATCTCAGCCCTCGTTTTTTCCGGTCGGATTCTCCTCCTCTATCGGATGAAAAATAAATGTTGCCATCATTGTCTTTGGTAAATCCAAAATCAGCACTTGTTGTATTGACGGCATCAAGCCCGATTACCCCAGCATTTGCTTTGGTACCATACCAATATTTTAAAGAATCTAAATTGAGATTCGTTGTTGGAGAGGAAAGTTTTCCATTTTTCGATTCCAAAGCTTCAAATACTTCATCTGTTTTATCTGCCTGGTTGGCAGCTGCTATATACGATAACTGATCCTCATCAGTGGCCTCTGAGAATTCCACAGCTTTTTTCCACCAATCATAACTTTTTTGATAATCCCTCAATAAAGTAAAACCTTCGGCCGCGCCTTTCGCCGCCCTATAGGTCGCTTTCTTATTGTATGCTTCAGCATAACCATTGGCAGCTTCAAAATAATTTGTTTCCTCAGCTTTTTGCTGGGCATACCTTAACAGTCCGTTTTGAGCCTGCACTTGACAGACCATGGCACTGAATAAAATTACAGGCAAGAAATAAATAAAAATCTTTTTCATATTTAGAACCATCTTGGGTTTTTCATATTCACTTTTCTTGGAGAGATATAGTAACCTAAAGACATCTCATGACTATTGTTTCTCAGTCCACTAAGGGCATTGGTTTGCACATCATAGGCATATCCCAACCTGAGTTTTTCTGTAGCAAATAATTCAAGTATTAAGGCAACAGCATTTTTTGAAGAAAGACCTGTGGGCAAATCTGTTGCACCTACTTTTAGGTTAGTACGGTAAGAAGCGCCTGCCCAAACCCTATCCATAAATAAAAACATACCGTTGAGGTCCAGGTTAGTTGGGCCGTTTCCTCCATTTCTCATGAGAAAAGATGGCTTGAACTGTACTTCATCAGAAATAGGAAACAAAGCACCTGCTGTTAGGTAATAGTGCACATCGTGATAAGCCAAGGCAACCGCTTTTTCTTCCAGGTTATTTTTACCTATTAAATTGTAAGCACTGAACCCAGCATAAAATTTGGGCGTATGAAAAAAGATACCCGTGTTTAAGTTAGGGGTATAAACATTGATTCTTCCTTCTGGTAATTCACCATCTCCAAAGTCATTTGGGTCAAACATGGTACCATCTATGGCATACTCAGAAACCCCTCCACTGACTCCTATTCCCAAAAAGGATGAATTTCCAGTTTGGATTCTATAAGCGTAGGTCACCAATGCAGTATTGGTTTTGGTAGGACCTACTTCATCGGTCATAATCGATGCGCCAAAACCCATCAAACCTTCATTTGCACTTAGGTCAGCTGTTACTGTAAAAGTGGTAGGCGCGCTAGGCAAGCCTCCCCACTGGCTCCTATAGGTTGACTGAACGTAATGCTCCCCTTTGTACCCTGCATAGGCAGGATTGACATGTAAGCCATTAAACATGTATTGGCTAAACTGGGGCAACTGCTGGGCCTCAGACCAATTGGCCCCAGCAGGAAATAATATCACCAAAAATCCAAAAACTCTAAAAATATTCTTCATCGAACTTATTATTTTAATGCTGCTACTGTACACAAAATCACTATTTGATGACTTGAACCCAACCTTTATAGGTCTGCTCATCACCACTATTGTCCGTGATCACTAAGACATAAAAGTAAGCTCCCGCATTCAGTCCAGGTGCTGACCAATCGTTTTTGTAATCCTCGGATTCAAAAACATGGTCACCATTCCGATTGAGAATAGTCAAAGAACTTTTCGCAAAATCTTCGATTCCTTTTATTTCAAAAGTATCGTTCTTACCATCCAGGTTTCCAGGGGTAATTACGTTTGGAACAAAAAACCTAATGATTTGATTGGTATCACTATCCTCCTGATTGGCTGAGTTGTTGTCTTGATCATCTGTCACTGTTACATTCACCGTATTGGTAACTGTTCCTAATCCGCTAGCCTGCACTTTAATGACGTAAACGATTTCCTGACTCGCTGATATCGTAGGAATTGTCCAGCTTAAAGTATTGCCTGAAAGTGTGGCCCCTGGATCTGTACCTGTGAAGCCAATAAACACTACGTTACTTGGTAATTGATCACTTACCTGAACATTCTCGGCTACATTCGCGCCATCGTTTGAAACTCGGATTTCATATTCAAATTCGTTCCCTTCATATATGGCTTTGCCAAAAGAGGTCTTAGAAACACTAATATCGACAGATTTGGCTATTACAGTCACAGGAGATGCAGTCACCAGGTCTGTGAATTCGCCAATAGTAATATTGGCCGTATTAATTTTCTCACCACGTTCAACACCCATTGCTTCTAGTTGTAGGCTTGTAGATTGTCCCGCACCTAGTACAGCAATCACCCAGCTACCCTCTGAACTTTGAGCTGGAGTAGTCCCCATATTTAATAAACCTGAAGGAAGTGGATCTGAAACCAATACATCCACCAGGTCAAATTCCGAGTTATTGGTTAATGAAATGGTGTAGGTCACTATCTCTCCAATCTGAATCTCTGAAACATTGGAAGTTTTACTTAATTCCAAAAGAATTGGTCTTACGAGAATACTTACCTTCGCCTGATCGCAAAACAGTCTATCAGTGTTTTCACAGATTTCATACATAAATGTATCTGCTCCTGAAAAGTTCGTATTAGGGGTATAGGTAACTAAACCTCCGTCACCAACAGTTACTGTCCCGTTCTCGGGATTTTCTGTAATCAATAAGGTCTCTTCGAGTATTGCCCCCACATTGGTGAAATCATTGTCCAATATAGAAATGTCTTTGGCTACATTTTGATCGGTAACCACTTCATCATCTTTTGCTTCCAATTGGACATCTTGTAAGGTGAACTTTATCTCTCCCTGATCTTTATTGGTAGGATTAATGGTTTCTACGAGATCGTAGGTCAATACATAATCACCTGCTGGCAAACCTGTAGGCAACTCAAGCACACCATCTTCAGTAAGTGTAGCTCCAGTAAGTCCATCATTGTCTGTCAATATAGCGTCCACCCGATCCGTCGTTACAGGTTCATTATTTAATAAGTCATTGTCCAGTACATTACCAAGCTCTCCAGCCCTATTCAAATTGATTGGTCCAAAGTCATCATTAACTGCATTCAAAACTGTTGATTCGACGGTAATTGTTACAGTAGCCTGATCACATTTCCCAGGATCCTCCTTGTCACAAATTTGATAAACCAATTCATAATTACCTGAAGGAATCCCTTCCTGAATGTCAATCAAACCATCGGTGGTCAATACCACCTTTCCTCCCGAGCTATTACTAACAGTGGTCAGGTTAACATTCTCAATTAGCGCTGGAAGGCCATTTAGCAAGTCATTGTCCAATACATTTAACACACTGTCTTTTCCAAAACTATCTTCAAGATCGATAATTTCATCAAGAGCAATAGGAATGTATTCTATGACTTCTATGGTAACTTCTGCCTGGTCTGAGTCTCCTCCACCTGTAGAGATTTGGTACACTAGCTTGTATTCACCTGGAGGCGTATTAGGTGCGACATCTACTGTCCCATCAAGGTTTAATTTTACATTGCCAATAGGAAAAGAGGTGATGGTTTCTAAAGTCACATCAATGGGATTCAAAGGGAAACCGTTTAATTCATCATTGTCAAAAACGTTGATAACTCCTTCTGCACCTAGTTCGCTATTTACCCTGTCTACCCTATCAGGAGTAGCAGAAATGGCATTAACGAAGAATACCAATTTACCATCTGGTTCGTTTACTGCAATTATTCTAATACCAAATATTGGTTCGCTGGATTCAAAAATAGCTGGAGAGAAAAGCACCATGTATTGCGTTTGGGTAGGTGCATTGGTCACATGATTAATGCCTGTATTCCATTGGTATCCTCTTACCTGAATCACCTTGGCGCCTACTATCGGCTTACCTTGTCTGTCAAGGGCAATAAAATCTGTAGCCGAATTTCCATTCCTTTCGGTATAAAGTAAATAACCTGACGTAACCACCTGGTCCTTGTATTCCAAATCTACAAAAGCCTCTCCCTGGGGTATAGATGGTTGCCCGTTAATGTCCCAATAGGACCTAATATCAGGCGTTGATACGACCATTTCCAGACCACTCAAAAAATCAGAATCTCTGTGGTTTGTTATGGTATTGTCGGAGTGTACTATTTGAATGGCATCAGTCCTTAGGTCTGCTGACCCAATGACCGGGTTTGGATTCTCTACAGTCGGATTTCTTGTCGTCGCATAAATCACCTTTTCCGAACCAATCTTGATAGCACTAATTACCACAGGAACATCTACTGGGCTAGGGTTTTCGTTTCCATCAGGAGATGTCTGAATTAATTCATTGCCCTCAATATTGTACCGGACTTCCTCTATGGGAATATTATTCTCGGTGCCCGTGACAGTTACAGTTTGAGCTGAAACGTGTCCAAAAATAACCAAGACGAATAGTAAAACAAATGGAATAAACTTAATGGGTTTCTTTAAAAAAAAATCAAGCCCAAGCTGTACCAAGAAAATTAATCTTTTCATATAAAATTAAACTTAAAAACTAGTCACAACAACGCTATAAAAAACAATAGAATAAAATAGTCCTCAAAAATAGAACTTTTATTTATAACTGACAAGCGCTTAAAAAGCACTTATTTACTATATTATTGGTTTTTTTACTCTATTCAAATTCTAAAAAACCAGGTAACTCAATAAAGAGCTACCTGGCATTTACTAACATAAACCAACCAACATTATAAAATATTATTAAGAAAATTTATTTAGCATTTAACAATGCTTTTCCTGAGCGATAACCATTGTTATCTTTGTACCAATCTGGATAATCTTTGCCTCCAGTTGCAGCCCACTTATAAAACATATTGTATCCTTTGGTGATGCTTTCTTTGTTAATCAGGTATGGAATACTTTCAGTGACATTTAATGCCCAAGGCAGTCCACTCTCTTTTCCTCTGTAGAATGCATCTTCATCACCTGTTGAATTGTCTTCTTTTGTTCCAAATAGAGATTTGTCTACATGCGCTGTTGGCATTTTTCCTGGTAGGTGAACTTCGATGCCACGCTTTTGATTGACAATTAAGAATGGGTTGAAGTTTTCCATAGTTAGGTCACTAAGCTTTATCCCCTCTTCACTAGTCCTGGTTGTAACTATCGCAGGTCTTATATACATAGTAATACGCAACTTTTCTCCAGACTGAAGTGGGAATTTAGGATCGGTATTTATACCTACAGCTCCACCTCCCGGATGTGTAAGCACATTATTCACTTTGTCGAATGCTATAATGGTAGCGTGTTCATTGCCTTCTTCAAGCCCATTGCTCATAAATTCATGAATAGAATTGGAACTGATTTTTAAACCCTCAACCTTATCTATCCTAGAAGGAGAAATTCCTGTAAACTCAATTCCAAAACCATTGGAATATCCAGCCCCTGCAGCCCTTGGTAAAATATCGATCAGTACTTCTACAACGTCTCCTCCTGCATCGGTTACTCTATTGATCTCGTAATCCAATACCAGGTCATTGAAATCATAATCTCCTTTAGCTGGCCATAAATCCTCAAACATCAATGTGGCAGGCCCTTGAGTCAAGTAATTATTATACGCTTTGTATTTATCATCTGGGTAATCATCTTCATCATCAACTACACCGTCACCGTCTGAATCTTTTTTCTCTCCCTTTGGAAAGCAATTAGAAGAAGGGTCTGAATAATAAGCTCCAGGAATCTCAATATTATCCACTCCCAATAGAACATCATCCCCATAAACCACAAATACCAAATGAATTTTTCCTAACTCCCCTTCCATATCTTTGGAGATGTTAAAATCGGCTTTTTTAGTTTTATCCTTATTCTTACTCCCATGGTTTACATTATGATAACCTAGGTATTCATAATCTGAGCTTTCACCATTTTTCTTGTTCTCAGCGTCAAAAGGTATAAAGAAGGCATAAATTTTTGCTTCATCGACACCTGAATATGGCGTCACATCCATGTCAACTTTACCATGTTCAAATTTTATCCACGGAGATTTTATATCAGACCGATATCCCTCTTTACTTCCTTTGGTTAAAAAGCTGTACTTTCCTTCAGTAACATAATCTGACTTATCAGTCAATGAAAAATTATAAAAATCCCAACAGGCAGAATAGTAATCATTTATATTACCGATTTCACCATCATTCACTAAGTATTCTGACTTTCCAAAAGACTGAAAACTAAGCAATACCAATAAATAACAAAATAATATTTTTCTCATTACCTTAATAGTTTAAAAATTTGAGTGATTTATTCAGCGCTTAGTTCAGCGAATTCTACATTTAGTGCATCCGCTTCTCTTTCGGTTTCAAAAGTAAAAGAGGCTACTTGATTTGTAACTTCAGCTGACTTCTCAGTAGCACCATACTTCATAACTATTGCATCGATTCCGGCAGGCAGGTCAAAGGCCATTTCAAAATCCTCATGCATTTTATGGGAGCCTCCAAAAAATTCATCCCCATCACCTGTCAATAAAGTAAGCTTTTGATCCACACCTACATCCATGGTCAACCCTTTGATACTTACTGTAATTTCCTTTGTCGTTTTCCAATCGAAAAATTCTGACACGACCAGATCATCAATGGATTCTACATCATCGGTGATCAACTTCGTATTGTCTTCCAATTCCTCTTTTATACAGGAGGAGAACAATACCATCGTGGGGAAAATTAATGTCAAGATTCGTAATCTAATTTTTTTGCTGTTTTTCATCGTTTATGCTGTTTGCTGTAATCCAAAAAAATAGTGTGATTTTTAATCACTTAAATAATAATGATTCAAAGGTCCTCCTTTTTAAGTGCACTTAGGGAATTATTCGATCAACGAGGGAAAAATGTCGGCGAAAGCTCCTTTTAAGAGGGTTGAATATTTATTATCTGTTGGTTTTCAGACATAAATGTAAAGAACTTATAAAGGGTAAAAAAGTATTTATATGCAAAAACAACCGATGAAATGACACAAAATTCTTTTCATTATATAAAAACCAAATATTGTAGTAGGAAAAATATAGTATACGTTATTTTGCTTTATAACCCTTCTTTTATGTCGATTGGTGAAAAAATTCCTGGAAAACACCTGTTTTAGGTTTTCAGAGGCAGATAAATTATTGCCCTAAATACATAATAACTCGTTTTAAACCAGTCTATTAAGTAGAAGTTAAGTTCTTCGGAATTTTAATCCAAACCTTATTTTTGATTTTCGAAACAGAGGGCTTTCTTAAGTGGGAATCGGTGTAGAAGTTACATCCTGAAGTTGCTTACTTCCATTACCCATTAAAAAATTCAGACAGCCATTTCAATTACCCAATCATAAGAAAATGGTGTTATTTTGATTGTATTTCTCATAAAAAAAAATTAAGCTAATTGCTGCATTTCACAGCAATTAGCCTAAAATCATTAAAATATATAACGGACAGAAAGCGCGAAATCGTCACCCCAGAATCCACCACCATTGATAAGGTTAATTGCTGGTTTAAAGTCCAATGAAAAATTGATAGGCAGGTCCTCTAAAACATAGTCCAAACCTATAATTCCATCAATCCCGATAACAGTTGACCCTTTGTAATCGTTATTTGCCCAATAGGGATTTCCCAAACCACTGTTAAAGCTTCCTATGTGTGCACCACCACCATAAAACCATCCCAAACCACTTACATCCTCAATGTCTCTGTGGATCTCATAAAGGCCAGTAATCAACAAACCTCTCCATCGAGTATGTACTATACCCTCAAGGGCTACATCTTCTTTGATAAAATGTCTTACACTTAACCCACTACTTGAACCAAGACGCAAACCAACTGCTGTATTGTAATCTTGGGCTTTACTTTCATTCGAAATCGAAATAATCAGGATCATTGCCATTGCGGCAAACATTACTTTTTTCATCATTGTAATAGTTGTTTAATTATTTTTTATTTAGAACGACCATTCCCTCCGGATATATACAACCATCCAATGGGACATCGTGAGATTCATGGGGGATTTCGGTCTCCAATGGTGCCTTAAAAGACAATCCAATTTTCAACACCCGGTCTCCGATTTCCTTGAAATATTCATCGTAAAAACCCAGACCGTAGCCCAATCGGTTTCCAGCAGTATCAATCCCCAATAATGGAACGAATACCAAATCAATCAAATCTGTTTCCGTTACCAAATCTGCTGGAACTGGCACAGGTATTCCCATTTTATCCTTAACATAAACTGTGTCAGCAGTCAACCTGACAGTGGCCATTTTTCGGGAACTGTGAACAGTTATAGAACTGTAAACTTGATAATCTAGTCGAAAAAGGGCTCGCAATAATGGTACCGTATTTATCTCCTTCAGTCTTTTTATGGGTAAAAAAAGGTGAACATGCTTTACATGAGGCAATTGTTTCAGGTATTCCAGACAATGGACCATGATCATTTCTGAGTACTGTGCTCTTTCTTCAGCCCCTAATGCTTTACGCTCATTTTTGAGTTGATTTCTTAGTATTTCTTTCGCTACCATTCTCCTTTAATAGGATAAAACTAAAGTCCAACGGGTCAAAGGTATCAAAAAGCCCCTGTAAAAAATCAGGGTTGCCTAAATAGAATTCGAGAAAATTAATTTTTCTCTCTTGCAAGGTGCCTTTAGGAAAAAGCGTGGCTTTGATGTCATGCAATTGGCGGATCGCGGTTTTGTTTTTCCTTTCCTCAGCTTTTCGAAATTTAGTCGCCACCTGATCTAAAATTTTCTCATTACGTTTTTGTGCCGCTCTAACAGCATAGCCTAATGTAGCGTCCATTGACAAAGATTTTTCTTCCAGCCCTTTAAAAATAGCAACCAATTTATCTCTTTCGTCCTTCAACTCCAGGTCTTGACCGGCATGTTCCTTTACATAATTGATTCGTAAATCATCGTTAGACAAAAAGAGCTCCTCCTCTTTCAATCCTAGTTTTTCCATTTTTCGCTGAACAGGTACAGATAAAACCATCGCGAAATTTCTAGGAAGTAAGAAGGGATAATCTACTGAATAATGGTTGAACACACTTTTCAATTGAAACCAATAGGCTACCTCTGCAGGGCCACCCAAGTAAGCCAGGTTCGGCAGGATCACTTCTTGATACAGAGGACGCAAGACAACATTGGGACTGAAATTTTCAGGCTTCTCCTCAATCAGAGTTGCCATTTCTTTTTCCGTCCACTCATTCTGTCCATCATGGGTTTTAAACAAACCGTCTTCACAAATCAATCTTTCCCTTCTTCCGCTTTCCATGTAAAAGAAATTAATTTCTCTAGGGAAGATTTGAGTCGTATAGCCTGCTTCCTCCAAAGCACCATTGCAATCTTTCACCAAGTTATTGGCCGTTGAGGCAAAGAGGTCATCTTTGATCACTGGAGCAAAGATTTGCTTAAGGGCTTTTTCATTCGCGTCTAATATTACAAGGCCTTTGTCAGCAAACAAATGATGGACATATTTCCTAACGGCTTCCTTTAAAAGCTTGCTTTTGGTATAGGCTGTTTTGAAAAAGTCAGGTAAAAAAGGCATCTCGTCAAGCAACTTTTTCAAAGATTTATCCAATACAAACTCTCCTACCGCACCCGTTTGATCAGTATCCCATTGGTAATTCTTGCCCTCGAAATAAAAATGATTGATTTCTTCAAAATCATGGTCTTCACTTGCCATCCAGTAGACAGGGACAAATTGGTATTCAGGATTTTCCTTCTGAAGCTTTTCTGCCAAGGCAATGGTAGATACAATCTTATAAATAAAATAAGAAGGCCCTGTCATTAAGTTAAGCTGGTGACCAGTGGTGACGGTAAAAGTAGTAGCTTGTTTAAGCTTTTGGACGTTTGCCATGACTTCGACACCTTCAAAGTCTTCATATTGTTGCTGCAGAACATTGACCAGCGTATCTCTTTTCTCTTGGTCAAAAGTTTTATTCGCTATAGCTTGTTTAAAATTCTCCAAATTTGGGAAATCCTGATAGAACTGCTTTACTGATTCCTTGTTATGAATATAGTCTAAAAAAAGTGATGAAAACAGGCCAGTACAGTCTGGGTCTAATGTGGATTTTAACATAAAAGGTGAAATTTCATTGTTGTTAAGGCAGCTATTGAATGCATTAAAACGGCTAAACAGAAGGTAAAGTTCAACAATTCTACCTACAAATCAGGGAACAAGTTATACATTTTTTCAATAATTCTGTAACAACAATCCCCCATTCAGTTCGTAATTTTGATGAATAATCAAGCATACTACCATGAGCAAATCTATCGAAGTACCAATTTCAGGAATGAGCTGTGCAGCATGTGCCGTAAGTGTGGAATCCATGCTTAAGGAAACCAAAGGTATCCAATCTGCCAGTGTCAACTATGCAAGCCAGTCGGCTCTTATCACTCTTGAAAAAGAAGGAACGGATCTTAGGGAAGCTAAAAAAAATATTCAATCTATCGGATACGATTTATTGATAGCTATAAATAATCAGGAAGACCTGGACGCTGTCAAAGCAGCCGAGTTGGCTCAATTGAAAAAGAACACTTTATTTTCAGGGCTTTTGGCTTTGCCTGTATTTCTAATTGGGATGATCTGGATGAATATCCCCTATGCCAATGTCATCATGTGGGCACTGACTACACCCATTCTAGCAATATTTGGAAGGGCCTTTTTTATTAATGCCTACAAACAAACTAAGATCGGGAAAGCAAACATGGACACCTTGGTAGCCTTGAGTACAGGTGTGGCTTATGTGTACAGTACTTTCAACACTTTCTTCCCCCATTGGCTTGAATCCAGAGGAATTGCACCACATGTATATTTTGAAGCTGCTGCAGTTATCATTTTCTTTATTCTACTGGGCAGATTAATGGAATCCAGGGCTAAAGCAGGCACCTCAGAAGCCTTAAAAAATCTAATAGGACTTCAACCCACAGACCTAACAGTAATTCGAGATGGAGAATCCTTCAAAATGGCTGTTACCGATGTGCTGCCCGGCGAGACAATTCTCGTGAAGCCCGGTCAGAAAATACCCCTAGATGGCACACTCAGCCTGGGACAGTCTTTTGTGGACGAAAGCATGCTTACAGGAGAACCAATAGCCGTAGAGAAAAGCATTGGAGACACGGTTTACGCAGGCACCATCAATCAGGCAGGAAGTTTTCAATTTAAATCAGATAAAAGCAAGTCAGAAACATTACTTTCAAGCATCATTACACGGGTAAAACAAGCTCAGGGATCTAAAGCACCTATACAAAAATCGGTAGATAAAGTGACGGCTATCTTTGTGCCTGCAGTTTTGGCCATTGCTTTGGTTACTTTTATAGTTTGGGCTATAAGTGGAACAGATGATGCCATTTTAAGAGGAATGCTTTCTGCCATTACCGTATTGGTCATCGCATGTCCTTGTGCCCTGGGCCTTGCCACGCCTACGGCGATTATGGTAGGGATAGGCAAGGCTGCATCAAAAGGAATCCTAATAAAAGATGCCGAAAGCCTGGAAATAGGCAAAAAGATCAACACCCTGATTTTGGACAAAACCGGTACAATCACCGAAGGAAAACCTGGTGTTAAAAAAGTACTATGGAAATCTTACATGGATTATAAACCAATGGTTGCTGTATTCTGTTCTTTGGAAGAAAAGAGTGAGCATCCTTTGGCAGCAGCAATAACGGAACATTTTGAACAAGAGAAATCACCTGTTGAATTAATAGACTTTGAAAGCCTTACAGGAAAAGGGGTTAGGGGTAAATACGATGGAAAACAATACGCTATCGGGAATTTAAAATGGCTCCGATCAATGGACATCGCAATCGATGAATCCTTGTCTCAAGCCGCAGACAAAATGCTAGAAAATGGAGACATTGTGGTTTATCTAGCGGAAGAAAAACAGCTTGTAGGGATTATTGGCATAGCGGATAAAGTCAGAGAAACCTCCAAAATGGCCATAGCGAAATTACAAAAAATTGGTATTTCGGTGCACATGCTCACAGGAGACCAGGAGAAAACAGCTGCAGCTATTGCAGAAAAAGTAGGCATTAGCCATTTCCAAAGTGGGATGCTACCTCAGGACAAAGGGAATTACATAAAAGATTTACAACTGAATGGGCATAAGGTTGCCATGACAGGTGATGGAATCAATGATAGCGAAGCGCTTGTCTTAGCTGATTTGGGTATTGCCATGGGAGCGGGAACAGACATTGCCATGGAAACAGCCCAGGTTACTCTGATGCATTCAGATCTAATGGCTATACCGGATTTATTAAAATTAAGCAAAAACACAGTAGCCACTATTCGACAAAACCTCTTTTGGGCCTTTATTTACAATATCATTGGCATCCCTATAGCAGCAGGTATATTGTATCCCCTGTCTGGCTTTTTGTTAAACCCAATGATCGCCGGTTCAGCGATGGCTTTGAGCTCCCTTTCAGTAGTTGGAAATAGTCTCAGATTAAAATACACCTAGAACTATAGAAAACGTAAGAAATTACTTAGGCCAATTACCTAGACAGAAAATGTTGGCAATAAATAAGTGCATCGGCTTGTTATCCATTAGATAATACATATAAAATTAACTCAATAAGAAATGACACAAAAAATCGAGCTTAAAACAAATGTAAAATGTGGTGCATGTGTATCGGCCATCACTCCGGCAATGAACGATTTAAATGCGAAGCATTGGGAGGTAGACTTAAAGTCACCCGACAGAATATTGACCGTAGAAGGAGAAACAGGCGTTGCAGAAATAATGGCTGCACTAGAAAAATCCGGCTATAAGGGAGAATCTATTTAATAGAAAGAAGGCAGGATAGGTAGAAAATTTGTTACTTTTGCCTCAATTCTATGATTAAACACAAATCTTTTATTCTGGACAATGGACTTCAAGTTATGGTCCATGAGGACCATTCTTCAGAAATGGCTGTTGTCAATCTCTTGTACAAGGTGGGTTCAAGAAATGAGGTTGCCGGTAAAACGGGGCTCGCCCATTATTTCGAACACCTTATGTTTTCGGGTACTAAGCACATCCCTGAATTTGACAGTGCAATAGAGCGGGTGGGAGGCGAGTGCAATGCCTTTACCAATACCGACATCACCAACTTTTATATCACGCTACCTGCAATCAATCTGGATACGGCACTTTGGCTGGAAGCGGACAGAATGCAGTTCCTCAACCTGAAGGAAAAACCAATAAATACCCAGAAACAGGTCGTCATTGAAGAATTCAAACAACGTTACCTGAATCAGCCCTATGGAGATGCCATGAATCATGTCAGGCAATTGGCTTTTACCCAACACCCTTACCGCTGGCCAACCATCGGTGAGAAAATTGAGGACATTGAGCAATTTGACAGGGAGGAATTATTGGCATTCTATGAGCAGAATTACGCTCCAAATAATGCCGTACTCTGTATAGCTGGCAAAGTAAACTTCGAAGAAGTCAAAGCCAGGGTACATCATTGGTTCGATGAAATCCCTAAAGGAAAACTTAAAGAAAAATCAATTATTGCTGAGCCAATCCAAGATGCCATAAGGCGCAAACAAGTATTTTCTAATGTCCCTACAGAGGCATTGTATAAGGTATACAAAATACCAGGCAGGCTGGAAAACAATTACCTGACCTGCGACCTAATTTCAGATGTTTTGGGTTTTGGAAGATCAGCCTATCTGGAACAAAAACTGATTAAAAACTCCGCTCTGTTTGCGAATTGCCAGGCTTATGTGCTGGGCAATATAGATCCCGGACTATTGGTCATTACAGGGAAAATGGAAAAAGGAATTACGGCAGAGGAAGCAGAAGCAGAGTTGGATACCACCTTGGAAATCTTTAAAGAAGTCCCAATAGCACAGCGAAACCTTCAGAAAATAAAAAACCAAGCTGAAGCAATGCAAACCTACGAATCAGTCTCCTTATTAGGAAGAGCAATGAAACTGGCATACTATGCCTACCTGGGAGATACACAATTGATGAAAAAGGAGTTCGAGCGAAAAATGGCTATTTCTGTAGAGGAAATCCAGCAGGCTACAAGCACTTATCTCAACCAGGACCTTGCTTCAGTAATTTATTATAAATGCTCACCTAAAAAAGGAGCCATTTAATGGATAAAAAATTAACACAATAAAGTATGAGCGGATTTCGCATAGGATTCGGATATGATGTTCACCAGTTAAAAGAAGGTGAAGAATTTTGGTTAGGTGGTATAATAATCCCCCATAGCAAGGGAGCTGTAGGACATTCTGATGCTGATGTGCTAATACATGTCATTTGTGATGCCCTTTTAGGAGCTGCCAACTTAAGGGATATAGGCTATCATTTTTCTGATCAGGACCCTCAATTCAAAGGGATTGACAGTAAAATATTGTTAAAACAGGTAATGGATTTAATTCGAGAAAATGGCTTTCAGATAGGAAACCTGGACGTTACCATCTGCCTGCAACAACCTAAAATTAACCCGCACATTCCTGCCATGAAAACCTGTCTTGCTGAAGTGATGCAAATAGAGGAAAACAATTTGTCTTTAAAGGCCACAACCACTGAACGCTTAGGATTTGTAGGCCGTGAAGAAGGGGTGTCTGCTTATTGTGTAGCCCTTATTCACTCATAATATCTGTCTAACCATGGAAAAACAAGCCCCCAAAATAATAACTACAGAAGACGGATCTCACTCCGTTTATCTTCCTGAAATCAATGAAAGTTACCATTCTTCAGATGGCGCTTTCAAAGAATCCATCCATGTGTATTTATTGTATGGCTTGGAGGCTTGGTATGCCAGAAATCGAGGAAAATTCCCCATCAGGATCTTTGAAGTAGGCTTTGGCACTGGACTTAATGCTTGGCTGACACTAATCTGGGCCGAGCAAAATCAGGTACCAGTACTTTACCATACCATAGAACCTTACCCGCTTGAAAAAGACATTTATGAAGCATTAAATTTCATCCAAATGGATGAAACGCTAACCCATTTTAATGGCTATTTTAAGCGTCTTCACCAAATGGACTGGGACAAGGGAATGCCAATGACGGACTATTTCAATATTAAAAAAGAAAAAACTACCCTGCAAGAGGTACAGCTTTACCCTACAGATTTGGTGTTTTTTGATGCTTTTTCGCCAAAAAAACAACCTGAATTATGGGAAATGAAGGTTTTAGAAAAAATTGAAAAAAGCATGAATCCATCCGCAGCTTTCGTGACTTATTGCGCCGCTGCCAACCTCAAAAAAAACCTGGGGACACTTAACCTGAGCTTGGACGAGGTTCCTGGCCCCTTGGGAAAGAAAGAAATGACCAGGGCATGGAAAAAAAGCAAATAACCCGAGCAATCAAGCCCGTATTATTTTTTTTATTTTTTATTTCTTTCTTTGGGTGCAAGCAAAAGGGGGAACAAGTTCCCCCTATAAACGATGGTACCTTAGACGGATCACAACCAAACACTTCAACCATTGTAGCACCTGACGATCCAGCAGAAGGCTTCCACACCCTAGTAAAAGGAGACAGCAGCATCCACCGCATATATGTGGATGGTAAACGCCACTTTGAGCGTTTGGCACTCAATGGTAAGCAGGTTTATAATCACCTTTATCCGGAGATAAGTGATTCCTTTCTCTTTGAGGACAAATACTACCTGAAATTAAGCTTTCCAATTCCATTCAGCGGCACAATCAAAACAACGATACCTGAGTCTCCCGACTATGTGCTTACCCCTATAGGGGAGGACATTCTTCAAGTAGTCGTTTACAACGCACTTGATCTTAAAATTATAAATTTCAACTTCGACTATATCCCTTCCAAGAACGACAGCTTGATCAACTCATCCTATACTTTTGAATATGTCGTTTACAATTAATAACCAGGAAGATTATAATGATTCAATTTTCGTTTTATTAATCAAATTGATTAATATTAGTCGGCCTTTATAAGCTATAGCCAAATCTGAAACGTACAGAAGTGGGTTCTGTAGCTAGTCAGCGGTTTGCAAATTGTAATATTATTGTTGCAAGAATAATTAGCAGTACCCTAAAAATCACATGGTGTGCTTTGTTTTTACCAAAGGTGGGAACCCCTTGCTCAAAAAGAATCCTACCTAGGTAATGGTGTTAATAAAATCCCCTGTTAACCTCAGTCATGAGAAAAGAATTGTTGACCTATTAGGAGCTATATGTTGCATTATCGTTTTCTGTCTTAACATGCTGTTTAATTGAACATTTACTAGTATGAAAAACCAATTAAAATGAAAAATATTCTACTAATCCAGGCAAGCACCATTTTACTTTTTCTCCCAATTTTATCAGTCAGTGCACAATCAACCCACTTTGCTAATCCAATTGACCTCAGTACCGGCTCAGTTTCTGGTGTAAGTGCCTTGGATGTTGGCGATATAAATGGAGATGGACGAATGGATGTAGTCGTGCTAGAAGGAGGTGTTCATGCCGAGGGTCGCTTTACACTGGCTTGGTTTGAACAAACTAAAAAAGGGGAATGGGAAAAACATGATTTCAATATTCCTGTGAAATTCGATGATTTCATTGGCTCTGCCCGATGTGCAGACATGGACAATGATGGTGATATTGATTTGGTCTTTAGTAATGATGGCCATGCTACAGGCCCTATAAATGTTTACTTTCTAAAGAACCCAGGGAGAAGAAAAGTGCATAAACAATGGGAGCATTCTCTGATCTCAAGCATTGAGGGTTTCCATGCCAATGACATGCGGTTGGCAGATATGGACCTTAATGGCAAAAAAGATGTGGTAATACGTCATAAAAATCCGGAATCTTTAAAGATCATTTTTCAGGATGGAAAAGAAAACTGGCATACGAAGACCATTTATGAAGGACAGGCAGGTGAAGGACTTGCTGTTGGCGACATTAACTCAGATGGAATGCCTGACATCACCATGACTGGACATTGGTTTAAGGCACCTAAAGACCCTAAAAATGCCGAATTTATAAGGTTTGATATAGAAGCAGGTTTTAAGGAAGTGAATAAGGCCACAAAGGAAGAAGTTGGCGACATTAATAATGATGGCAGGCCCGATGTCTTATTGTCTCCTGCTGAACATTTCAAAAAATACGGGGGTGACAACTACGATCTTGCCTGGTACGAGTGTCCGAAAAATCCAGAAGCAGTAACCGAATGGAAAAAACATGTGGTCAAATCAGATTATAACAAAGCCCATTGTGCAAAACTTGCGGATATGGACAATGATGGGGATTTGGATATTATTTCTGCTATGGCTTGGGACAATAGGGAGATCAGGATATTTATCAATGAAAATGGTGCGTTTAAAGAATCCATTTTAGTTGAAGAAGGGAAAGGCATTTACTCAGGGGCAATAGCAGATATGGATGGGGATGGCGATTTAGACATTGTGGGAGAGGATAAATACGCTACAGATTCCAAACCCTGGTTGTTTAGAAATTTGCTAATTAAATAGCTTCAGTTCACTGCCTGAGCAAAGCCGGAAAATCAACTTAGTAGAACAACATTATTTCTTGTTATAAAAAATGTATCTAATTATCGCTTACTAATTTCGACCATGAAAAGAAGAAACTTTATTATCCACGCAACATTTTCAGCAGCTGCTATGGCAGGCTTGTCCTATCCTAGCCTTGCAAAGCCACAAAGAGATAAGATGGATCGTATTGGCTTAACCACGGTTGTCTTTCGTAATCGTTTTGAATCAACCAAACCTAAAAATCAAGTCTTGGAAGATGAATTGACCCTATTAAGGATTCCTGAATATTTTGTAGATCGGTTCAATGTCCATCATGTAGAAATGTGGACCCCTCATTTTGAATCAACCAGCAAAAATTATTTGAATGAGCTAAAGAGGTCTCTAATTAAGGAGCGATGTAAGTTAATAAACCTGCAATCTGAAGGGAAATTTGATCCCTCCGATCCACTGGAAAAAAATAGACTAAAAGCAGTAAAAGAGGTTAAAAACTGGGTAGATATCGCCAAATCACTACAATGTGAGGCCGTACGGGTGAAAGCCATGAAAAAATCCTACTCCAAGGCTGTGCTATCCCTCAATGAAATCACTAAATATGCCAAATCTAAAGGGGTCGCCATATTAATTGAGAACCATAATGATTTGTTTTCAGACTATAAGAACCATACAAATATCATTAAAGAAGTGCCTTCAGACAATTTAGGCCTTTTAGCCGATTTTGGAAATTACTCTTCCAATCCGGTCATGTTTGATTCCCTAAAACACATTGCGCCTTTCACCAGGTTGGTGTCGGCAAAAACGAAGGATTTCTCAGATCAAATGGAGCACATGCCCTATGACTTTCAGAAATGCATCCGCATTTTTGAAACGAGCGGTTACCAAGGTATCTATTCTTGTGAACAATGGGGAAAAGCCAACCCCAGTTACGATTACGAAAAAATTACGGACTGGATGATTGAAAACATAAAAGAAAGCATCTAAAACCCTTGGAACCCAAGATTTCTAAATGCTTTCGATACATTTTTTTAAGGCTTAAGCCTTTTCAAAACATCCTTTGCTTCCTCCCAAGTAAGCCGAGGTCCAAATTGACTAACGATCTTTGAAGATGCCATACTGGCCAACTTCCCACTTGAGGCATAAGAATGCCCATTGGTAATGCCGTACATAAAGGCTCCCGCAAACATGTCTCCAGCGCCATTAGTATCCACAGCTACAGTAGGGTAAGGTGCTATGTCTATGAAAGTTTCCCCATCAAATATCAAGGCCCCATTGTTCCCTTGGGTGATTACGAAGTGCCTGGCCAATTTCTTCATGGCTTCACTGGCTTCAGACAAGTTGTCTTTGCCAGTATAGAGCATGGCTTCTTCCTCATTTGCAAAAAGCATGTCGACTCCTGATCCGATTACTTCTTTAAAACTGTCACCAAAATACTTGACCATGGCTGGGTCAGAAAAAGTAAGGGCTACTTTCACATCATTTTCTTCAGCTACTTTTTTGGCCGCTAACATGGCTTCTCTGGCAGCAGGAGAAGTGATAAGGTATCCTTCAATGTATAAAAACTTAGATGATTTTATCGCTTCCTCATTCAGTTGGGCAGTAGAAAACTTCTCAGTGATCCCAAGAAAGGTGTTCATAGTACGTTCTGCGTCCGAGGTCACCATCACGAGACACTTTCCTGTGATTCCCTCTTCTAACTTAAAGGGGTCCAGGTTGTGATTGACTCCAGATTCTCTTAAGTCATCTGTAAAAAATTTTCCCAATTCGTCATTGGCAACCTTGCAACAATAGTAAGACTTTCCACCAAATTGACTAACTGCAATTATGGAATTTGCGGCTGAGCCTCCACATTGTAATTTTGAAGTTTTGGTGTTTATCGCCGACATCAACTCCCCCTGACGGTCTTCATCTACCAAGGTCATCAGGCCTTTTTCGATGCCATACTTCTCCAAAAAGGCATCACTTACTTCAAACTCTATATCTACCAAGGCATTTCCTATGCCCGTAACATCATACTTTTTCTCCATGTTGAATAAACTATTGTTTCGGCCAGAAAATGACCATTAGAATAATAATTGAACAATCTTACTCCGCTAATTTCAGATTTCTCCCTATGACAGCTTCTAAGGCAAACAGTATAGCGCAAAGGAACAAACCAAAAAACTCCCTGTTAATCTCCATTGCACTGGTTTTCATTGAAAGGTCTTTTTGTTGCCATTCTTGTCCCACCCATCCAAAGATATTTTCAGGCCAAAAAAAGAGGGCACCTATCAAGTAAGTAAAGGTAAGAATAACCAATAAGTTTACATTAAATTTCCCAAAAGAAGCAAATCCAGCAGCAATAGCTGCTATCAAGTAAATGGGAACCCACCACTGGGGGTCTAAATCATTGATCTGCCAGTAACCGAATAGCAGAAATAATAGTGACCAGCTTCCAAAAAAATATTTCCAGAATTTACTCATAGCAGTTCTAAATTAACATTTATAAATAGACAATAACAGCTAGGGGTCATTTTCTATTGACAACATCATAAATTATGGAATAAATAGCTGTTGGATCAACCTGTTCTATCCCTTTATCCTTTTTTGACCTGATTAAAACAGGCCAATCTTTTTCACTTTCAGGAATTCTCCCATGTGAGCCTTTGACCAAATCAGCCTGCAGAGGAATAACATCCATCAAGTACCTAAAACCCAACTTCTTCTTCAGCAGGGTCCACCCTAACTTTCCTTTTAGAAATTTAATATCTGGATTAGCAAACATCTCTACAGGATCATACCCAGGCTTGCGGTGTATGTCCACTGTTCTGGCATAATCTGGCGCTACTTTATCATCTAACCAATAATAATAAGTAAACCAAGAGTCTTTATCTGCCACCACTACCAAATCTCCAGCCCTTTCGTGATTCAATTTGAAATCATCTTGGCCCGCCTTGTCGAGCACCTTTTCCACACCGGGTAAAGTAGCTACTATCGCTTTCACTTCAGCTATATCCTTGGCATCTTTGACGTAAAGGTGCGCCAGCTGGTGATCCACAACTGCAAAAGCACGGCTGGTGCCTGCGTCCATGGTTTCCAATCCAAGCTCATCCTTCACTTCAATAAATCCAGCTTTTCTCAAGGCCCTATTAATATGAATGGGTCGGTTCACAGAAGTAATACCATATTCAGACAATAGGATCACTTCTGCCCCCTTGTCTTCATAATAAGTAATCAGGCGTTCACATAAAGCATCTACTTCATTCAGACTTTTACTTATTTTATCAAAATCTATCCCATATTTCTGCAAAGCATAATCCAGGTGGGGAAGGTAGATCAAAGTCAAAGTTGGATCATGCCATTCGTCTACTTTCATGGAAGCTTCTGCTATCCATTTGCTTGAAGCGATGTTGGCATTTGGTCCCCAGAAGGAAAATAAGGGGAATTGTCCTAGTTCCTTTTGTAGGCGGTCTCTTAGACCCATTGGTTGACTGTGGATATCTGGTAACTTCCTACCGTCAGAAGGGTACAATGGCCTGGGCGTTACAGCGTAGTCTACTGAAGAGTACATGTTGTACCACCAAAACATATTGGAACAAGTGAATTCAGGATTTTCCGCCTTTAATGCATCCCAAATTTTGGAAGACTGAACAAGGTGATTGGATTGTCTCCAGAATTTTACTTCACATTCATCTTTAAAATACCAGCCATTGCCAACGATCCCATTATCCTCAGGCCATTTTCCAGTAAGGTATGCTGACTGAGAAGAACAAGTTACTGCCGGTAATACAGGTTGAATGGCTGATGTTTGTCGTTTTTCGCTCCACTTTTTTAAAAATGGTGTATGTTCTCCTATCACCCTTTGAGAAAGGGCCACTATATCCAATACAACCGTCTTTTTCATTCAATATGGTTTTTTACCCAATTCAATTCTCTTGCAATAGATTGATCCAACGACAAATGTATTTCCTCAGGTAAAACCTCCCATGTATAGGTTTCTACTTCTAGGTGACTTGTCAATTTTCGCGCTCCATTCAATTTTAATACTGTCAAGATATCTTCTTGTGTAGATTGCAAATGTCCATAGGTAGCCAAAAACAAAGGTACATGAAAATGAACACGCCATTCAACTTCTTCGGTAGAAGCCAAATCCAAAAGCGCATCTGGAAGATCTGGGTAAGCATGCAAAGTATTGTCTCCGAACTTACCAATCACCTGATGAAGGTACGTAGACTCAACAAATGGTAACAATGCTTTTTCCACAGGTTTTCTTTGGTTTACTTCCACCGGAATATTGGCTTTTAAAGCAGCACTCAGTTGAAACTTCCCAATCTTAATGCCTTCTTTTTTAAAAACATCCAGCACTTCTTCATGGTCCTCATAACCCACCGCAAAATGGCAAACGTCATAACAAACCCTAACATGCTCTTTGATTAAAGATTCGGCAACCTCCGCTGAAACACCAAATTTTTCAACCAAGATAGGTCTGCCCATAGGAATCAGCCAATCATTGTAAAAACCTATCATTCCTTTAGAGTCTTCAATTACACCATCGGGCTCTGGTTCTATGTCCAGGTGAAGGTCTAAATTCTGATCCAGTTTTAGCTGATACAGGTATTCTACTACCTCCATAATATGCGAACAAGATAGCTCCATCAACTCCTTCATGTCTGTTGATGTCTTGTGCCAATATTTATAGCTTAGTGGAGAGGTGGAGATACCACCATCCATGTCAGTAGGCATTATAGCCGCCAAAATGGCAAATAACCTAAGGGTGTATTCCTTCCTGGCTGGGGTACTCCAATCAGGAAAATGAACTTCATCCTTTACGACCTGCCTGTGGAAACCGCCAAAAGGAAATCCATTGAAAGTAAAAATATAACAGTTATTTGCCTCTAGCCAGGATTTTAGTTCAGCTAATTTATCCGGTTTGATTAATTCTCTACTTGCCTCATCCGAAACTCTCAAGCCTATGGCGAAAGCCTTGTCGACATACAATTCTCCTTTTATTTTCGGGATGTATTCTTTAAGGTTAGCAAAGGTAGCTTCCCAACTTTCTCCCGGATGAATATTGGTACAATATGTTAAATGAAAATCGGCTACTCGCATATGCTGGATGGGCTATTTATCCAAAAGGCCTAATCAGGCCTTTTGGTGTTCAAGTTGTAAATTTTTTAGTTTTTCTACTGCTTCTATGATTAGAGATAAGTCCATCTCATGTACTTCAACACCATGTCCAATCTTATCTAAAAGCGTGATGGTCAGCTCTCCACCTAAATGTTCTCTAAACTCTTCAAGTCCTTTAAGCAAGACCTCTCCAGAAAGTTCTGGAAGGTATAAATCAAACCCCAAATGAATAATTACTTTCAATACGCGGTTCAATTCATTTTCAGAAAGCATACCCGATAAATAAGAATAGGTCGTATCCAATGCTATTCCTATGGCCACAGCCTCCCCATGTCGAACCCTATAGTCAGTAAGGTGCTCTAGCTTATGTGCCGCCCAATGGCCAAAGTCCAATGGCCTGGAAGATCCACTTTCAAAGGCATCTCCTGAAGCAATATGATCCATGTGCATTAATGCGCAACGATAAATCAAATCATCCATTGCAGAATTTTCCCTGTCCAAAAGGTCAGCTACCTGTCCTTCTATCCAAACGAAGAAAGAAGCATCTTTGATGAGTGCCACTTTTAAGGCTTCAGAAATCCCTGATCTCCAATCCCTGGGCGCCAGTGTTTGTAAGAAATCACTGTCATTGATAACCGAATAAGGCGGCGAAAATGTACCCAGGTAATTCTTTTTACCATAGGCATTGATGCCATTTTTAACCCCTATACCTGAATCATTCTGGGAAAGGACAGTAGTTGGGATTCTAATATGTCTGATTCCTCTATGTGCAACGGTGGCTGCAAAACCAACCATATCCAACAAAGCACCACCACCAAGGCCAACAATGTAAGAGTGTCTGTCAATTCCATACTCATTCGTAGCTTTAAGTATATCCTGAAAGTACTGTTGGTTGTTTTTTACCTGCTCTCCACCTGGAATTACCAATGGGGCTGCACATAGGGTAAAAACTTCCCTATTTTTATCAGAATAGCTTTTTATTTCTGTAATCAGATCAGGGTGGGTGTTTACCACTCCCTCATCCAAAACAAAATAAACCTTGGGGATTTTATGTCCACTTACCAAGTCTGCAAAAAGATTGTTATTCAATGAAAACAATCCTTTTGTAAAAAACACCTGATAACTGAAAGGAACACTGAAAACTTGTTCAATTGATTTATGTGCCACTTTATTCATTTTATTCATGATTGTCCCGAGGAACCATTTACTACATATTCTATAAGGATTCTAACCGTTTTTTGGTTCACTAAGTAACCGCAAAACCCTTGGCCAGTTGCAAAGATAATGGTAATAATAGTAAAATAACCAAACCTACTATCCAGCCCGCGAAAGCGGCTGCCATTGTCGCATTTACAATAATTAAGGCTAAAACTGCTGCCTTAACAGACCTTCCGATTAATGAAGGCTCCTTGAATTTCAGCGCTTTGACCAATGGCGGAAAAATAAAATAGCTTAGTAAGGCCAAAAATGGCAGGCTTTCCCACCAATTTTCAATGTTCATATAAGCCAATAGAAAAATGGATACTACAATAACTCCATAGATCACCAAACCTGCTTTTAACGCTGTAGTATTCTTTCCATGGACTTCTCCACGACTCACCATCGTAATGGCTGAAACATAGAGCAAAGGTATAAGCCCAATGTACCAATAGGTCTCTACGGCCCCTTCTATCAAACTCATCCCTAGCAGCAAGTTTCCAGCTCGGCAAAGTCCCATATTTATAGGGCCAAAAATATTTTGGTGTTTCCCCCAAGCGTCGTATAAAACTGCTAGGAAGGCAACGGATATAGCAATAACGGCAGAAAAACCACTCACTTGCCAAGCTGCTAACACGCCTATTAAAAGCAATAAGAAGGCCATAAGTCCCGCACTCTTGACAGATGCAAGCCCACTGGGTATGGGCCTTTCAGGCCTTTCAACCCTATCCAACTCAGCATCAAAAACATCATTAAAGGCCACCCCTCCACCATATAACCCAATGGTAGCAAGCACCAGCCAACCGATGGATTTCAACATTGTGACATCCATTTCTTCTAATAGGAAATAAACTGCTCCTGATATGGCCGCACCCGCTAAAATGTCCGCTATCGCGGTGACAATATTGGCAGGTCTGGTTAGCCTAATGTGCGCAATAATAGATGACATCTGTTTATTTAATTCTCTATAATGTTGGAGGAATCATTTTCTATACGAGGGTTTTGTCCACCTCTCAATACAGTGTTTCCCCCCATTTTTTTGGTTTGATCGATAGGCTCTTTTTCTAGCCAATCCTTCTCATCCATCTGTCCGCTTTGCCCATAGGCTTTAAGGGCATTTCCATAACAAGTCATCATGATATGCTCTTCAGGAATTCCTTTTTCACGCATCAGGTTCGCGGTTTTGGGTACGGCCAGGGGATCACTTATGCCCCAGTCAGCTGCACTGTCTACAATGATTCGTTCTGGACCATATTGACGGACGATGTCTACCATTCGCTCGCTACCCATTTTGGTATGGGGATAAATTGTGAAGGCTGCCCAATAACCTCTGTCAAGCACGTCTTTCACAGTCTCCTCATTGTTATGGTCTACAATGACCATCCCAGGAGCTAAACCGTGCTCTTCACTCACATCCATACTTCGGATGGTGCCTTTCTTTTTGTCCCTATGTGGGGTATGAATCATTACTGGCAAGTCTACTTCTTTTGCCAGTTCAAGTTGCAACCGATAAAACCTGTCTTCAGCTTCAGTTTGATCATCATAACCAATCTCACCGATGGCCACAACGCCTTCTTTGCTTACATATAGCGGAAGAAGTTCCATTACTTCCTCAGCCAAAGCTACATTATTGGCTTCTCGTGAGTTGAGTCCCATAGTGCAATAGTGCACTATCCCAAATTGCTTGGCACGAAAACGTTCCCATCCAACAAGGCTACTAAAATAATCCTGAAAACTTCCAATTTTAGTCCTTGCTTGCCCTAACCAAAATGCAGGCTCAATGACCGCTACGATACCAGCTTTCTGCATGGCTTCATAATCATCAGTAGTCCTGGAAGTAACATGTATATGTGGATCTATGTACATCATAACGCTTCAAATTTATATGCTAACCTATGTTAAATTAAATGCAAATCATAACGATTACAAATGAACGGAGAATTTCAAGTGAAAACGGCAAACTATTGCAATGAATTAGTTTTTTGCTTCATCCTCTTTGCCTATTTGCTCCCAATTTATCTCCCCTTTCTCTATTTGATTTCGTATTTCCGGATGGTTTTCCAAAAGCGCTTTGGCAGCTGGATTTTCACTCTGATAGCAAGTCAATCCTACCGCAGATTTTTCCAGATCATCCCCTTTTTCCAATACTTTCTTCAAGAGGCCCACTATTTCATCCTCTACAAATGGCGTAACAAATCGCCACAATTCAGGAATCACATTCCTGTTGGCGGACCAACGTTCATGAACATAATCAACCAAAGTTTTGGCCAAGTTACTATTGAGCCGTTGGTCAATTCCAATAATCGGATAGAGGGGACGTTGCATAAAAATGGCCTTCAACACCATCTGATTCCAAGCTTGTTCCACTAAATAATCAGCCGGGTAGGGATTATTTAAGGCTATTGCATCAAAAACTGAAGTCATATTGCTTCGAAGCCCTTCGGCTGCCCGCTTGACAAATTTTTCTTGAAAAGGAAAAATAGGCAAGGCTGCGTACAAAGCTTCTTGTTCGTGAATGTCCGCTGATTCAAAAAGCTTTTCAATATCGCCTAGCCATTTTTCATTGTCTTCAGACAATGCTTCCAGCACCAACAACACCCTTGCCGTTTGCAAGCAGGTCCAATTTTGCGGAGAAAAACCTGTTCTAATTTCTCCCGCCTCTAAGAGGTCTTGATTGGTGAGTTTTAAGGGATTTTTGGTAAAATGTCTGGATGCTTGACTAAAGGATAAAAAAAGCTTCATTGAACCTTTATCCGCTTTAATCTTGCCTACCTGAAGTTCCAACCAATCCATGCTCTCTGAAGCAGCAGTCGTCTCTAACTTTGTTTTTAGAAATACTATGGTGGATGAAATGCTTTTCATACTTTTCGGCTTTTTGTTATTTACAAATATAACATTTATATCATTCCTGTTTTTTGAACATGAGAACAATCATAAAGTAAAACAGGATCTTTATCTTTCCGAGAAATCAATTTTGTTGGATATGCTCACTTAGTAGGACACATTTTCAATAGCAAAAAGGAATATTGGTTCCAGAGGCCATTTTGGCTATCTCTAAGAACCTTGGTTTTAAAAGGGAGTACTAATTATCCATCGCAGCAAAAAAAGCCAAGCCATTTCAATACTGAATGACTTGGCTTTTTTTAATGCCTTATATAAATTTTTTCCGGATTATCCTTTCCAATCCACGCCTGTATCTTTCCAGCTTCTTGTTCTTGCAGAATCTAGAACAGCCTCACAGACTTTCTGGGTTTCATAGGCATCTCTAAATGTTGGGCGACAAGGCTCATCTCCTTCAAGGCTCTTGAAGAAGTCAGCTACCTGATGAATAAATGAATGTTCATACCCGATGCTTGTTCCAGGTATCCACCAACGATCCATATAAGGTTGATCGCCTTCTGTAACGTGAATGGAACGCCAACCTCTTACTTCAGGTTCGTCATTGTGATCAAAGTATTCCAATCGGTTCAAGTCATGAAGATCCCATCGAATAGAGGCATGTTCACCATTGATTTCAAATGTATAAAGGGCTTTATGTCCTCTAGCATATCGGGTAGCTTCAAAAAGACCTAATGAACCATTGGAAAAATGGCAGTGAAATGCACAGGCATCATCAATTTCTACTTTCTGTTTTTCACCGCTTCCCTGGTGCACCCTTTCCTTGATAAAGGTCTCAGTCATACCAGAAACATCTTTGATGCCTCCATTTAGCCACATAGCTGTGTCGATACAGTGTGCCAAAAGATCACCTGTCACTCCTGACCCAGCTGCGGCAGCATCCAATCTCCAAAGGGCATCTCCACCTTGAGGCAAATCAGGACTTATTGTCCAATCCTGAAGAAAGTTGGCTCTATAATGGAAGATTTGACCTAATTTCCCAGAGTCGATTATTTGTTTTGCCAAGGTTACCGCAGGCACTCTTCTGTAATTGTACCATACAGTATTTTTTACGCCAGTCTCCTCGATAACTTTCACCATTTCTTCCGCTTCTTCAATGGTTCTGGAAAGTGGTTTTTCACAAAGAATCATTTTCCCAGCTTTTGCAGCAGCTATGGCTATTTCAGCATGGGTATTGTTCGGGGTACAGATATCAATGGCATCAATATCATCCCTTTCAATCATTTTTTTCCAATCTGTTTCATAAGAAGCATAACCCCATTGCTCGGCAAACTCCTTGATCTTGTCTTCCCTTCTGGAACAAGCTGCTTGTAAAACCGGACGGTACTCATATTCAGGGAAAAAATCTCCCAATCTTTTATATCCGTTGGTATGGATCCTACCCATTAGGCCAGTACCAATCAATCCTATTCTTATTTGCTTTTTTTCTGACATGTTTAAATATTTTGGGTGCTAATCAATTGCTAATGAATCGAGTGGCTTTGCACTACTCTTTCCATCCATGTTTTTCTCTAACAGCGATCATTGCTGCAAGAATATTGTTCCAGGTATCTTCTTTCTTCATCACTGCATTTGGAAACATACAACCATCCCAACACATGTGTTTGAAAGCTTTGGTTAATTCGCCTTTTTCATCACGTAACCAATAACCGGCATCTTCAGCGATATCCAATTTTCCATTAGGATCATCAGCCAGGCAATGTCTACCTGTTTTGTCGTGGGACCCTGCTCCAAATACTGTAGCGTCATTTTGAGCAACATGGAAATCAATCGTCCATGGTCTCAATGCGTCAGTCATTTCCTTTAGGGCTGCCTTCCAGACAGATTTGTCTTTCCAATCGTATCCTTCAGGAAGCATTCTATGTTCTGGGTAATTGTATCCCAATGTATACAATAAGGTGTGGGCCATGTCTGCCTGAAAACCAAGATAAGGACTATTCACCGATTCAAGTGTTTCAAGCATGGTCTTCCAACTTTGCATGCCACCCCAGCAAATCTCTCCTTCTGCAGCAAGTTTTTCCCCATAACCTTCAGCAATTTTAGCGGCTTCCTTTAGCGTTTCCACTATTATTTTTTGGCTACCTTTTGGATCTTTTGCCCATACTTCCGGACTACTTGCGGTGTCTATTCTGACGATTCCATTTGGTCTTACCCCTATCTCTCTTAATTTTTTGGCAAGCTTACAGGATTTTTCAAGCATGTCCAGGTAAACCACCCTGTCTTCTTTGGTTCCCAGAATGGGGCCACCCCAGATAGGTGCTACCACACTTCCTATTTCTAATCCAAGGGATGAAACCTTGTCCGCTAATTTTTTAACACCATCGTCATTCATGTCCAGGTCGACATGAGGATCAAAAAGTCCTATATCTACACCGTCAAACTTCACACCATTTACTTCGGCATTTGCGGTGTTTTGTAACATCTCATCAAAAGAAATGATTGGCTCAGAATCAGGACCTTTCCCTACTATTCCAGGCCATGTTGCATTATGTAACTTTGGAAAATTATTTTGGGACATAATTTTATATGGTTAGCAATGAATAATTAATTTAAATCACAATAAAAAATTAAAACCTCAAGATGAAAATTAAACTTAAAGTTTAACCTTTTATATTTTCACCTCAATTTAATAAATAACTATTGGAATCCCATTCTAAGGTGGTTTCCAATAGTTATCTTTTTACTTTTACATCTTCAAATCAGGATTTTTAGGGCCGAAATGTTTCAGCATCACTATAGGATCAGTTTTTGACTGATTGGTGATTTTCACGCCTTCTTTTGCTGCCTTTTCAGTGACAAAGTATTCATCATGGGTCAATTGACCGTAACGAATCAAAGATGGCGTTTCTATGTCCCAGGCACCCATGGTACCATGACCTTGCATCATGATCATGCCATAAGCTGCACTGTCTTTAATGACGACAGTTTGTCCAGGAAGAACAGTCAATTCTTTGGCACTAAATGCTTCTGAACGGTAACATATCCAGTTCTCTACGTATCCAGCAGCTTCCATTTCAGCTGCATCAAAAACAGGAACAGGAGCCATAAATCGGGTTTCCAAAATATTTGGATCCACATTTAAATCCCAATCGATCACTTCCATCAATTGGTCATAATCACCAATCCTTTCTTTAGGAGTTCCCTTCCAGAGTAACTCTTCAGGAATGATGGCTTCATTAACCAAAGACTGGTACATGGCAAAAACATCAGATGCTTTCTGAGGCTCATAAGTACACATACTTCCTGGTGCGTGAAGCATTCCTGGAGGAACATCCCAACCAGTTCCAGGATCAAGTTTAAAAGCCTGAGAGAAACTAGTTATTTTATTGTCTCCTTTGTTGAAGTTCTTAAGACACTCCTTGATTTGTTCTTTGGAAGTACCCGGTGCTATACCAAAAAAGGTATATGGGAAATCACCACCATGGTTATTCAATTGAGGTGGGAAATAATAAGCTTCTGGCTTGCCTTTCATGCCAATTTTGGCAGCATGCTCATCATTGTGATGAATGTGGTGAGGCAATGGCCCCATATTGTCAAAAAACTTGGAATACATTGGCCAGCTTTGGTATTCATCCCAAATTCTATCGCCAATGATTTCGCCTTTCAACTCATCAATAACATCTTTCAGTAAAATTTGCTCCTCTTTTCCATCTTCTCCCAAGACCACTTTACTCAAGCCTTCGTGCTCACCAGTAAGTGGACCGTTTTCGGCAGGGCAGGTAGATGAAAACCACCTTTCATCGATACCTCCTCTTTCACCACCCAAAACATAATAATCATCAGGATGAAGTTTTATTCTTCTTCCGGGTACACAAAAAGATCTAGGCACCCAAGTAGGGGCCAGACGCAAAATCCCCTGTCCTTCTTCTAATGCTTTTTTTGCCAAACTCATAGGTTCTATTTTGATTTATTGTTAATTTATTACTTGTTAATATCTACAAATGACTGTATTTTCTTCTTGTTAGTCAAGATATCAAATACCAAATCGTATTGTCTTTTTTCTCCAGGCTTCAGTAGTATAAGGGTACCATCTTCTCTGGCTTGAGCCTGGCCATTTGGAGGGTTGGTGCCTGGTTCCAGTGCTGTTACATATTCATTCTCACCCCAATGTTGCCAGTTAATCAGCCAAGGCAATTGCTTCTTATCAAAAGTCATCCTAAATGCAAACCCCAAGGAGGGATTGTATAATCCGGCCCTACACCTGTCATCGGACTCAGGCCTTGGTTTGATAAAAGCCACATCCTCTCCAAAACCACTGTGCTCTTGCATGGGTGCTGGACAGGATTTAAAATCATTGTCTTTATTAAAAATTCTATTATTGGAATCGCCATGGCGCTCTTCCCATGTTCCATTCCATAATATTTGCGTTCCTTCATCGACCAGTGGCCATCCAAAATTCACATGGTACAAAAGCATATGAGGTGCTTCAACATTGGAAATATTGGTGACTTCATCTGATATTTTGAGATAGGGTTGCCCTAAAATTCCAGAAATGGTCCTTTTCAATAAGAGGTTAGGTCCGAAAACACTACACTCTCTGATTAATCCGGTAATGTGCATTTCTAGGTCGCCGGTTTGAATATCCGGTTGCTTTATGGCAATGATTTCTGCAGGACTATTGGAAATTCGGCCATGTAACCCGCGTTTTCCTTGGGCATCATTTTCTGGTCCACCTACATGCGAAAGTCCACAAGTAGTAAGTAATCCACCACCAAAAGTACTCAGCCAATCTATTCCATCAGTAGTAAATGGTGCTGGAGGAGTAATGCCTACATGGCTGATCCAAGACAATCCATGCCCAGCAAATTGGGCGGAGGAAATGTCCATGGCCCTGTCCAAAACCAATTGGTAGCGAAAACCTGCACCCGTATCGATATTGGCGATCCTGACCCCTTTTCCAGTCCCATTGTCCAATATTGATGTTTCAATACCTCCAATTTGTCGCACATTACCTACTTTCCCTCTCCAGCGCTGATTTTTTGCATTCATAGTTTTGCAAGCTTAATTCCTTTAAGATAGTTGTTCCTGAATGTCATACTGACCTGTTTTTTTCAGCGTAGACCAAGGACAAAATAGTCCTATCAGAAACGGAAGCAAATTAAAGATTTTTCAAATAGATATTGCGGTAAGCTACCTGCATTGGTGGCCCTACATGTACCTGCATTCCCAAGTAACCTTTAGAAGTGCTGTTAGCCGGATCTTCATCTGTCACATCACTCATCAAGGTTCCGTTGATATAATGTTGCAAACGATTTCCTTTTGCTACAATACGTATTTCGTTCCAATCATTTGATTTCACGACTTTTTTCATCTCGTCACGATCTCCTAATTCTTTTACTACTTCAAGTCCCAGCCAGGCATTCTTTTCTACATTGGCTCTTAGGTCCCCTTCTTTTTCCTGCGGATTGATTTTGGTTTCTTGACCTATATAGGCAAGCGTAGTTCTTTTTCTTTCTTCGTAATTTTGGCCAGTGTAATTGTTTTTCCCATCAATATCTGCTTGATATCCTTTCAAGGCATGATCTAGCCCTTCCACTGCATCGCTTCGATAGTTAACACCTGAGTTACCTGCCTCAGTAATTTTGAACTCCGCTTTAAATTCGAAATCAGCAGGCTGGCCTCCCTGATAAATTATAAAATGGTTTCTTTCCAATTTGGTAGCTTCGGTGATCTCACCTACTATAGTACCGTTCTCTACTCTCCAGTAAGTCGCATCTCCATCCCAGCCATTGAGTGTTTCTCCATCAAAAATCTTTTCAAAACCATCATTTGAATCCACTGCAGCGGCAACTTCTTCATGACCTGTAGCCGCCTCATCCTTTTGCTGACCTGAACCACAGGAAAAAGTCAGCGAAGAAATGGCAACCAGTGAAGTTATTTTAAATATATTTTTCATTTGGTGCTGATTTAGGGTGAAAGTTTTCAGGCCAAACAAAATTTGTCTGGCCTGAAAATCATTATTTATTCGTTCTTATTATTTATAAACTTCGTGATCTGGGTTGCCGCCTGATACAAGGTAGGCCATCAAATCTTTCAACTCTTCTTCATTGAGTCGATTAACCAAACCTGGAAGCATCACCGATACTTCAGACTCCTTTGTACTTGTCACTTTGTCCTTTGGAATCTCCACAATCATGTCCGGAGAAAAAGGATTTTGTGAAATATAATAAGTAGTCTCATCTTCTCTTAAAAGTCTTCCTACAACTGACGATTTGTCTCCCATTACAAATACCATAGCTGCATATTGATCAGAGATTACATCATTTGGATTGATTGTAGCTTCAAGAATATCTTTAGGGCTGAACCTGGTACCAAGTTGCGTAAGGTCTGGACCAACAGATCCACCTTCTCCACCCATGGCGTGGCAAGAAATACAAAGGGTCGCTCCAAACATCGCCTTGCCTTTCTCCAAGTCTCTACCTTTAAGGTCGGCTACCAAAGGAGCAGCTTCTTCTACTGTCCATCTTTTACCAGGGCCTTCAGGCTGAACTGTCGTTTCTACGATTTCATTTCCAGAACCTGATAATCTTTTCCCACCTGAAAGCTCGTCATAATGGTCAAACTTAGCTTTTGGAACGGTACTGAGGGCCATTTTTCTAGCCCTGTCAATAAAGCCTACATAACTTCTACCCCCTTTATACTGGAAAGCATTATTGGTCCAGGTGAAATATTCTTCGTAGGAAGTTTCATCCCATCCTGCTTTGGCTCCACCAAGCACTGTTGCCAGGTAAGTTTGCTGAGCAGGAGGGACATTGGCAAGCATGTTGGCGATATCAAGTCCATACTGAGGGTTCCTCATGATCAAGTCAGAGGAAGCAGTAAGTGTTTTCTGGAAGTTAGGATCGTCTTTCGCACCTTCCAACATACCCAACAATTTAGGCACGGCAGTAGGTGCTTCCAATTTCACCAATACTTTGCCCATTACCCTATTGATTTCATTGGTTCCAGCAGGAAACTGAGCATCCAAATAACCTACTAATTGATCCCTAACAGAACCTGTAGGATTACCATGTCTAGCGATGACTACTTCAAAGGCTCTGGACAAGTTCATTTGATCCTCTTCACTTAAAGTTTCAAAATCCAATCTCATTAAAGATTGAACCATTTCATTTCTTTGAGAGGCATTTCCATGTCTTGCCAAGGCAATAATGGCTTGTGTCAAGGCTCTTGGGTTGGTTTCATTCAATGCTTTACTTTGCCACTCTGAAAGTGGTTGATGTTCTACAGCTATCCTTGCTGCGTATTGCACAAATCTATCGCTATGGCTTAGGTGTGGCCAAGCAAAATCAATCGCACCGGATTTTGCGCCAGTATGATATTCTTCAAGACTTCTTCTGATTTTGTGTTCTTCAGGAAGAGCAGCTTCCGTTAGTCCACCTTTGCTATCTCCATTCAAATCTCCTGTATAATGAACCCTATATACATCAGATTCAAGGCGTCGTCCACCAGTCATAAAATACAAAGCACCATCTGGTCCGATCACACCATCAGTTAATGGTAGCGGCGAACCTGAGATAAATTCCTCCCCAGTAGCGGAATAAGACCCTCCATTTGGTGTAAGGTTAATTTTGTACATGATCCCAAAACTCCAATCGAAAGCATACAAGGCATTGCGATATTCTTCAGGAAATTTGGCATTGCTACCATAAAAAACATTCGTAGGAGAACCCTGACCAATATTCAGTACTGCAGGAAGGTTGTCTGTATAATCAGGTGACCATTTCATATTACCTGTTCTCCAACCATATTCACTACCACTTGTTACATGATTGATACGCGTAGGTCGGTACCATGGCATGCCAAAGTCCCATTCCATATCAGAATCATAGGTAAACAAATCTCCAACTTCATTGAAGGCTACATCAAATGGGTTTCTATAACCCACACTGATTAGCTCCCATTCTTTTCCTTCAGGATCAATTTTAGCCACCCATCCCCCTGGCGCTCCTCTACTGTTGGCATGACCCCTTGGATCTTTGATTTCTGGAATCAAATTATCATTTTCCCAGACGCGTGGAATCCTGTAACTATCCATTTCAGGTACGTCTATGTGGTTACCCACAACGATATAAATAGATTTACCATCAGGAGAAACGACCATACTGTGTGGACCATGTTCTCCAGGACTACCTGTAAATTCTTTTATTGTAGTGATTTTATCAAACTGATCATCACCATTGGTGTCTTGCAATCTGTACATTCCTGTACTTTTGTCAAAATCCTCATTGGCACGATGGTTCACCATCACGTATAAGCTATTAAAGGCATACAAAAGTCCCTGAGCATAGCCCATTCCTATTTTGTTGTCTCCATTGGCTCCAATTTTTAGTTTTTCTACCGAAGGAGCCAGAGAATCTGACCCTATAGCTGGCACTTCCAGACGATATATGGCGCCATATTGATCCACTGTCAGAAGCCTATTTTTATCATCGAAGGTCATTCCAACCCAGGATCCCTGGTCATTTTCGCCGGGGCTGTAGAGGTGTTCCGCTTCGAAGCCCGTGGGTAATTTTAATTTGGCGACCTTAGGATTAACCTCCTTTTGCTCACCACCGCTTTGGCCACATGATCCCATCACAAGCAGGAGCAATCCAGCCATTAGCCAGTTCTTCATAATTTTATTTTTATACATAAGTTTATTGTTAATTCAACTTTCTACTCTCAATAGGTTACTACATGCTTGAAACCAATTTTAAATTTAACCCAAATTCGCAGCTTATGATAACCAATAGTGTTGAAATAAAACCTTTGGTCATAAAAACCCAAAAAACAACGGAAAGCAGTGAAACTTTCCGTTGTACCTTAAACCCGAAATCTGCAACGGACATTCTATTACGTGATGAAAGCACTCACTATGAATTCTATTGTATAATTCGGATTAAACCCTTCAAAAGGTTATAACATGCTCATATCTAATTAGAAGTGAGGTGTAATCTCTGCTTCGGATGCCGGCAAGGCATAATATTTAGTGATATTAGTGAAAGCGTTTGACCTAAATGTCGCTCCAGCAGGATAGTAATAATCAATTGGATTTGCCAAGGCCCTTTGCCCAAAAGCACCAATAATTTCCTGAACCCTGTCAGCCCTAGTGATGTCAAACCATCTTTTGTTTTCGAATGCCAATTCCACTCTTCTTTCCTTAAAGATAGCCTCACGCATTTCTGCTTGACTAGAAGCCGCAGTAGCATCCAAACCTGCTCTATCTCTGATTTCATTGAGTAGGGCAGCAGCTTCTGAAGTTTTTCCTTGTTCGTTCAATGCCTCTGCCAAGAAAAGTAAAACTTCAGCATAGCGATAAATTGGCCAGTTGATGCCATGGTTACCATTTAACTCATGGTGTTTAGCATATTTCTTAATGTACGGATAAACTTTATAGTCACGGTCACTCCCTGAGATCTCTACATACGCAATTGAAGCATCCAACCTTTTGTCACCATCTTCATAAGCAGCGATAATATCAGGAGTAGGAATATTATTGCCTTCACCATCAAGTCCCTGGGTATTTGAGGTCCCTGTAATGGGTTGCAATTCATCAGGGGTAATCGGTCTCGGCATAAAACTGTATAGAAAGTTACCATTCAAACCTTCTGGACCTTCCAAATACTGAACCTCAAATAAAGATTCCATATTGTTTTTATTGCCTACACTTTCAGAAAATACATCTTCATAGTTAGCAATTAGCTCATACTCTCCACTGTTTACAATTGCTTTAAGTAGTGTTTCCGCTTCAGCCCATTTTTTCTGTGTAATGTAAACATCCGCTAATAACATCTGAGCAGCTCCTTTTGAAGCCCTTCCAACACCCTGATTGGAGCGAACAGGAAGCAATGATATTGAAGTTTGAATATCACTTATCAGCTGGTTGTAAATTCCTTCTTCCGGAGTGATCGGAAGCGCAGCTTCTTCACGAGTAGTTACAGGAGTCAGGTGAAGGGGTACTCCACCAAAATACCTTGCCAATTCATAATAGGCGTAACCTCTCAAGAAAAGAGCTTGCCCTTTCAGGTTGGCTTTACTCGTCTCGTCAAATTCAACCTCATCGATTACCGAAAGAATTTGATTGGCTCTGGCAATGATAAGATAGTCCTGACGGTACTGGTTAAGTACATGGGTATTTGAAGTAATCCCCAGGGCTTCAGGCAAGGCATGGTCAGAGATATCTTCCTGCTGCTCTGTAGCTCCAAAGTTGATATTTCTAGCATAGATGGTATTGTCCGAGCGCATTTCGCTCAATAACCAAGAACGATCATCAGCTATAGATCGCAGTGGCGCATAAGTCGCATTAACAGCTTGTTCAAAATCCGCTTCTGTCTTGTAGAAAGTAGCAGAACTTAGTGCCGTCTCGGGAGTGAGGGTCAAGAATTCTTCGCAGCTTGACAACACCATACCCAAAAGCACAATGAATATATTTATTTTTTTCATTTTTAATCAAATTAAGATAAAAAGCCTGATTAGAATGTAATGTTAGCGCCCACAGTAAAAGTACGTGGAATTGGATAACCAGTAAGATCTACCCCTGGGCTTAGGTTTCCGCCATCTCCGCTACCATTGTCTTGGCTAACCTCTGGATTAGGACCTCCCCAATAAGGAGTGAAGATGTAAACATTCTGAACTGAGGCATACAATCTGGCTGATTTTACAACATTGGCAATTTTTCCGATATTATATCCTAGGGTAATGTTTTTAATAGAGAAGAAGGAGGCATCATAAACAAAATTACTATTTGCCCAATCTCTTTCAATACCAGTCACATTTCCACCACCTACTGTGGTTCCGAAAATTCCTTCACCCGGATCCGCAGGAGATCGGAATCGATCAGTAGCTTTTGCTACCATATTAAACACACCATCCAAATTAGCCGTACTGTACAAATGCCTCATGTAAAGCTGATTGCCTTGTGATCCGGAAGCAATGATATTCAAATCCCATTTTCCATATTTAAAGTTATTGGTGATACCATAGGTGAAATCAGGAAATGGGTTACCAATAATGGTACGGTCATCATTGTCTCCACCTTGTGTGATGATTCCATCACCATTGACATCTTCCAATTTAATAGACCCTACAGTGGACCTTCCAGGAACTTTCGGGGAGTTATCCAAGTCTTCTTGATTCATGTAGTTGCCCAGTTTGTTAAGACCGTAAAATTGTCCAAAAGGCTGACCTACCTGAGTGATATGATAGGAACCATAAACCCTGTCAATCCCATCAGCCAAAGCTTCTACTCTATTTCTATTGAAGGAGATATTGGCGCTAGTTGTCCATAACAATCTTCCTTCAGTATTTCTAGAGGCAATAGAAAACTCATGACCCCAGAATTTGATCTCTCCTATATTATCCGTGAAGCTACCAAAACCTGCTTCCTGAGGAATCTGTACATTGTACAAAAGATTGGTAGTATTTTTAGAATAAAAATCATAGATAAAGGTAATTCGGTCATCCAATAAGCCTAAATCCAGTCCTATATCAAACTGCTTAGTCGTTTCCCACCCAAGAAAAGGATTGGACAAGGAAGTAATTGCAGCCCCTGGAACTACTGTGTTGTCAAACACATGATTCACAGTATTGTTAACCAAAGCATATTGGGTATAATTACCTATGTTGTTGTTACCTGTAACACCATAACTACCTCTAATCTTGGCGAAAGAAAGCTTGTCACTGGTATTCAAGAATCCTTCATCGGACAATACCCAACCGGCAGAGAACGATGGGAATACACCCCAGCGATTTTCAGCTCCAAACCTGGATGATCCATCAGCTCTGATGGCTGCTGTCATTAAGTACTTGCCTTGGAAATTATAAGTCAATCTCGAAAGGAAGGAAGTCAGTGACCATTCTTGCACATCTGAAATTGTTCCACCTCTGTTGATATTAATCGCTCCCTGAATAGTAGGTAGCCTATCATCAGCGTAGGTATCAGCTGCAACCCTGGTTCTCTCTCTTCTGAATTTTTGGTTCGTAAAACCACCCAATAACTGGAAATTATGGTCATTAATAGACTTCGTATAGGTAGCAGTATTTTCATTCAACCAGCTAAAGTCATTATAATGATCCCTGATGGATGATGCTACTGCAGGGAGTGCTATGTTTATTCCGGCGGTAACTGTTGAGGGAGTGAAATTAAAATATTTACTGTTCCTTATCTCTGCATTAATGCTAGATTTTACGACTAAACCTTCAATTGGCTCATACTGAACATAGGCATTAGAAAGCAAATTGGTTTCCTTGGTTTCATTCGTGATTTCCAGCGCTGATCGAACATAATTAGGATAAGCGAAAATATTCCCTGTCTCACTAGGAAACCTGTTAAACGATGTCAATTCACCCTCATCATTATATATTGGCATATTTGGCCAAGCATGTAGGGCATTAAACAAAATCCCTGTACCTCTGGACCCATCTGTTCTTGGGGTATTGTCCCGAATGTATTGTGGAGCAAGATTGAATCCAATCTTTACCTTATCCGAAGCTGTATAGTCAGAATTGATTCTCAAGGAAAAACGCTCGTAGTCTGTATTCAATACTACACCTTCTTGGTCAAAATAACCTGCCACTACAGAGGTACTCATTTTCTCTGTATTGGAATTAATGGTAAGGTTATAATTGGTAATTGGTGCCGTTTCTAATAATGCATCATACCAATCTTGTGTTTGACCAACGTATTGAGAAGGATCTTGGAACATCTCCGGCACATCTCTGCCAGCATCCTCAAAGTATTCTTTCTTAAACTGGGCAAACTCAACGGCATCCATCATCTCCAAACGGTTGTAATGGGGAACGTTTTGAAGACCAGTGTAAACGTTTAGAGAAACGCTTGATTGTCCGGCTTTACCTCTTTTGGTAGTGATTAGCACAACTCCGTTAGCAGCCCTTGAACCATAAAGTGAGGTAGAAGCAGCATCTTTCAATATGGTGATGTCCTGAATTTCGTCAGGGTTTAAAGTACCAATATCACCAGTGATAGGAAATCCATCCACTACATATAGTGGGGAGCTTCCTGCTGAAACAGATAACTGACCTCTGATACGGACGTTCATTCCCTGACCTGGTCTACCTGTGGTTTGATTGATTTGCACACCTGCCAATTGACCTTGTAATTTTTGGGCCATCTGTGAAACTGGCATATCTGCCAAATCCTCGCCTGAAATTGTTTGAACAGAGCCAGTGATTTCTTTTTTCAACTGGCTACCATATCCTACTACGACTACCTCAGAAAGGTCACTCATAGAAGAGGCAAGATTAACGTCATATTGCGTTTGACCACCTTGAACAGTAATTTCCTTAGTGGAATAACCGATATAGCTAATCGAAAGGACTTCTCCTGCGGCAGCTTCTACCTGAAATTTACCATCAAGGTCTGTAACAGTTCCTCGTGTCGTTCCTTTTACCAATACCGACACTCCCGGTATTGTTTCGTTATCGCCTTCAGAGCGAACAACACCAGAAACGGTGCTTTGCGCATAGGAAGCGAAACTCAATAACATCGCAGCCAAAAGGGTAAACAGCTGCTTGCTATCCAAATATTGGTAACAATTTTTTTTCATAATTAATAGGTTAAATTGATTTGGGAAATTGACTCTTTCACCTCAATTCTGGTGAACTTAATCCCAATAAAGGCTTTATTTTCGCCATAACTGTCCTGTACTGTGCTGAAAGAATCCCCAACGTTTTCTCCTACAAATCAGGTGGGTAAAGAGTGATTTTGATAAATTAGGAGAAATAAACAGTATTAAATTTTGAATAATAAAAAAATAAAGAATACTTCATTAGCACAATGCCGAAAAAAATCAAAAGGATGAATTTTATTCTGACAGTATTAAATTAAAAGAAAGCCCTCCAGAAGACTGTCGCATTTTGGAGGGCTTTATAGGAAAAATTAATATCCAGGATTTTGTATCAATGAAGCATTTATCCTCATTTGATCCTGTGGAATAGGAAATAGTATTTCAAATGCTTCGAAAACAAAGTCATTATTGGAAAATGGAATACCTTCCCTGGAAGTCGTAGGGTCGGCACGTTCTCTTAGTCCATATGCATTTAACATACTCACCAATTCGCTTGCCGTTTTGGTTCGTTTCAAATCAAACCAGCGATGGTTCTCAAATGCCAGTTCAATTCTTCTTTCATTTAATAGAACTTCTCTAAAGGCATCTTTCCCCAAGCCATTTACAGGATCCAAACCTGCTCTATCTCTGATCTCATTCAGGTACGCAACTGCGGTTCCCGTAGGACCATCAACTTCATTGATCGCCTCAGCAAGCATTAATAGCACATCTGCATACCTTATCACTGGCCAATTGTCGTTGGTTACTCCTCTGATAGTATGCGGATGATTGAATTTGTTTATATAAGGAACTCCAACATATTCTCCTTGTAGACTGGTATAACCTTCCCTTAAAGAAACTTCTTTTCTTAAATCCCCCTCTTCGTATAATGCAATGATCTCATTGGTGGGTGTGTTCCAACCTCCACCGTCTTGGCCAGGGAAATCAATAACGGCACCTACAGATTCTCTTGGAGCAAAGGTATAGATGAAATTACTATTCACTCCATACTGATTGTCTCCCTGATACTGAATATCCCATATAGATTCCTGGTGATTCTTGTTTTGTGGATCAAAAACATCCGCATAATCATCAAGCAAATCATAACCCAAAGAAGTCACTTGATTCAAGGCTTCTATCGCAGCCGAGTAATTTTTCCTTGTCAAGTGAACCTTGCCTAGCAAGCTTAAAGCGGCACCTTTTGTCACCCTCCCAATATCATCTGATCCATAACTTGCAGGTAAAGCGCCCACTGAAAAGTTCAAATCGGATAGAATTTGCTCGTAAACCGTTTCTACAGGTGACCTGTTGTACTCAAATGCTTCAGCTGGAGAATTCACTGGCTCAGTGATGATAATTAAATCCCCAAAATGCTGCACCAATTGAAAATATAGGTAAGCCCTGATCATTTTAAGCTCACCTTCTGATCTCATCTTAATGGCATCAGTAGCATTGGAATCCGGTAGCTTACTTAGGGTTGTGTTGACATTCACCATTATACCGTAAGTACTGTTGTACAAATTGGTGATGTTAGAAGTAGACGGATTGTACTGCCAAAACTCCAGGGCTTCAAGACTTGGTCCTGCTCCCCTGTCTCCTTGATTAAAATGAAGCGTAGTATTGTCAGAAATAAATTCTGTGTACTGCCATTGATTCAAGTGCCAGGGCCTTAACTGTCCATAGACTCCATTTACAGCCTGGATTACTTGTTTTTCTGTCTGATAGAAATTATCTGACACCAAAACAGTAGGATCAGTTTTATTTAAAAATTCTTCATCGCAGGCGGTGCCAAATAGCAAAACGCCTATGCAAAGGATCGTTATATTCAAATATTTTTTCATAACTATATTCAATTTATAGATTAGAATCTTAAAGTTGCACCTAATGTAAAGGTCCTGGGCATTGGATAGGACTCATCATCCACGCCTATATTGATTCCGCCTCTGGTTTTAGCATCTGGGTTGGTACCTACGTAAGAGGTGAATAGGAATGGATTCTCAGCACTGAAAAACACCCTTGCGTTGGGAACTATAGGGTTCTTTGGAATGGTATATCCTAGCGTAATATTTCTTAACCAAACATGTGTGGCATCATACACATACCTTGAGTTTGATTCACGTTGCCATTTCCAGGTATTGGAAGTAGCTCCTCTGCCATCCCCAGGATTCTCTGGAGATCTCCAACGATTGACCCCAGATTGAAGGATATTAAATACACCGTCCATATTCATGGTAGAACCTTCAATTTGTCGGAACACATCGTAGTTAAAAGCACCAGTAAACATTAAGTTAAAATCAAAATTCTTGAAATCACCACCTAAGGTATATCCCAAAACCAAATCTGGATGTGGGTTACCGATTTCGATCATGTCCTGTTGGTCATAGGAGATAACGCCATCACCATTGGCATCAAAATACTTATAGGTTCCGGGAACCGCTCCATCTTGATCTGGCCAGGCCTCGATCTCAGCATCCGTATCAAATATCCCTACCATTTTGAAGCCATGAAACATTGCCAAAGGCCTGCCTACTTGAGATACACTATAGGTACTGTAAAATCCTCCTGCCCAGATTTCATCATTTTCTCCTCTTATCTCCAATACTTCGTTTCTATTGATGGTTAGGTTTACGTTTGATCGGATATTCACCTGATTGAACTTGGTCCTGTAATCCAATGCCAGTTCAAGTCCTCGGTTTCGTACTTTCCCTACATTGTCCAGCGATTGGGTAAATCCTGAAATGACAGGCATCTCTACCGAAAGCAACATATTATTGGTCAATCGGTTATAGTACTCAGCCGTTAAAACAAGTCTATTATCAAACATGGCCCAATCCAGACCTATATCCGTCTGTTGAGATTGTTCCCAACCCAAATTAGCGTTGGCAAAATTGGAAAGGATTTGTCCGTTCGCTATAGCATTTCCTAAAACGTAATTTGAAATACCCATATTAGACAAACTGGAATAGTTACCAATGGCATTGTTTCCGGTCACACCAAAACTAGCCCTTAATTTCATGTCCGTAATCCAGCGCGTTTCAGGCATAAAGGATTCTTCAGAAATTCTCCATCCAGCTGAAAAAGCAGGGAAATTACCCCATTTGTTGTTGGCTCCAAAACGTGAGCTTCCTTCTCTTCTGAAGGAGGCAGAAAAGAGGTACCTGTCATTAAAAGAATAATTGGCCCTGGCGAAGTAAGCCATCAAACTCCAATCTGCTTCTTCAGAAGTGGAGGTTTGTCTGATGGCAGCACTCAAATACCTTACTTGGTCATTTGGAAATTCATTTCCATTGCCTTGCAAACGTTTAAAGGTCTCTTCCTGAGCCGAAAATCCAAGCAAAGCATCAACTCTGTGGTCTCCTAAAATTTTACTGTAGGACAATAATTGATCTGCAGCAATATTCAGTGTCTCATCTCTCCGCTGTAACAAGGTGGCTTCTCTAGGGGGAGCTTGGTTGAATCCTGTACCAGCCAAAGTAGATGGCCTGAATTCTTTTTGTTCTGTATTGGCTAGTGTAGCATTTACTGAGGTCCTGAATTTAAAATTTTTCAAAAAGGTAAACTCCAGAAAACCGTTAGTCAATACATTGTTTTCTGACAACGTACGCTCCATTTCGTGCAATTCTTGCACTACATTACCAGTACCGAATACTCCATTTGTTCCTCCAATATAATCATTGAAACTACCATCCTCATTGTAAACGGGGTAGCGGGGGTCAGCCCACAAAGCCTTCCCTATCAATGCACTTCTTCCGTTAGTAGAGGCATAATCTTCATTAGAGCGGGAAGCTGCTATGTTCCAGCCCATGGTGATAAAATCATTAACTTTGCCGCCAATATTTGCCCTAACATTGAATCTTTCAAAGCCTGTTTCGATAACTGCTCCTTCTTCGTTGACATATCCCACCGATACCAGAGATCGAATGCCACCTTTGCCTGAAGAAAGGGTAACATTATAATTTTGGAATTGGGCGTTCTGATTAAGTATTTCATCAAACCAATCCGTTGAAATGGTGTTTTGCTCAGGATAGCGAAATTCTAGAGGAATCTCCTCAATGGCAGGCTCTCTATTTTCATAATACCTGATCCTGTCTACAAAACTGTCATTTTTAAACTGTGCAAATTCTGTCCCATTCATCATCTTAGTCCTTCTGCCATCAGGTACATTCTGTATGCCCTGATTGACCACAAAATCAAGGTTTACAGTACCTTCTTTTGCAGATTTGGTGGTGATAAGAATTACACCGTTGGAACCTCTAGCTCCATAAATTGCCGTAGAAGCCGCATCCTTCAAAACAGTCATGCTTTCTATATCCGAAGGATTAAGTGTTTGTCCCAAGGAGGTACCTATAGGGAACCCATCTACCACATATAAGGGCTGACTACCTGCACCCAATGAACCAATTCCTCGGATGGTCACTTCCATTTCTTCACCAGGTCTTCCTGATTTTTGCCTTACCTGCACACCGGCGGCTTGGCCCTGAAGCAAACGGGAAACATTGGTGGTAGGGATTTCACCCATATTGTCCATATTGATAACGGAAACCGCTGAAGTAATGTCGGCTTTTCGCTGAGAGCCATACCCAACGACTACTACCTCTCCTAAATCACCCATAGAGGATTCCAAAAGGATTTCATAATTGGTTTGTCCTCCATTGACATTTACTTCCTGGGTGGTAAAGCCAATAAAGCTTACAGTAAGGATATCACCGGTGGACGCCTGAACTGAAAACTCCCCATCCATATTGGTAACTGTTCCACGACTAGTGCCTTTAACAAGGATAGACACCCCTGGAAGAGGTTCGTTATCCTCCACACTAACAACTTTTCCTGAAATTTGGCTGGCTTGACGGGCGTACCCGACCATGGCTACCATTATCAGCAATACAGTTATCAACATTCGGAGCTTAATTTGTACCGAATCGTAACATTTTCTCATGATTATTTTGGTTAGTTTGAATAATTGAATAAAATCAACATTATTGAAATTAACCCAAAATAAACCGAATCACTGTCCTGCACTATCCTGCTTTTCTAAAACTTTATATAAGGGGCATCTCGTTTTATAATTACTAAATCCTGTAAAAAAGTAAATACATAAAATAAACGGAAATTAACATTCAGGACAAAAAAAAGGGAGCCATTGGCTCCCTTAATGCTATATTTAAATGCAAGGCTATTATTTTTTTACCCTGATTTTTTCTTTAATCTTAGCAGATTTACCATGTCTTCCTCTTAAGTAGAACAATCTTGCTCTTCTTACTTTACCTTCTCTCAAAACTTCGATTTTCTCTATGCTTGGGGAGATGATTGGGAAAATTCTTTCTACACCAATACCATTTGAAATTTTCCTTACGGTAAAAGTTTCGCCATTGGTATTCTTATTTTTCCTTTGGATCACGGTTCCCTGAAACTGCTGAATTCTTTCTTTCGCACCTTCAGTAATTTTTACGTGAACGTTGATGGTATCACCAGCCTTAAAAGACGGGAACTTAGATCGCGCATCTTTGTATTCCTGTTCTACGAATTTAATAAGTAGTTCGCTCATTGCTTTACTATTTTGCTTATCGCTTTTATGGATACTTAAAAAGCACCCTTAATTATCGTTTTGTTCTAAATATTATCGTCCTTCTCTTTAATAAAATCGCCATTCATTAAATCTGGCCTTCTTTCATGAGTACGACGTACCGATTGTTCAAACCTCCATGACGCTATCTTAGCAGCATGTCCTGATAGCAAAACCTCTGGTACTTTCAGCCCAGCATAATCTGCAGGTCTGGTAAATACAGGAGGAGCCAAAAGACCATCCTGAAAAGAATCTGTCAATGCAGAAGTCTCATCATTCAAAACTCCTGGAAGCAGCCTAATGATCGCATCGGTAACAAGTGCCGCAGGAAGTTCACCTCCAGAAAGCACAAAATCGCCAATACTAATTTCCCTTGTAATAAACTTCTGTCTCACCCTTTCATCTACGCCCTTGTAATGGCCACAGAGAATGATAAGATTTTGTTTCAACGACAAGGCATTGGCTGTTGACTGATCGAACGTTTTACCATCAGGTGTCATGTATATGACTTCATCGTATTCCCTCAATTTTTTTAAGAAATCGATACAATTGGCTATGGGCTCGATCATCATGACCATTCCAGCACCACCTCCAAAAGCATAACCATCTACAGTTTTTTGCTTACCGATACCATAATCTCTTAGATCATGAATTTCCACCTTGGCCAACCCTTTTTCTTCGGCCCTCTTCAAAATTGAATGAGAAAAGGGACCTTCAAGGAGACCGGGCAAAACAGTTATGATATCAATGTGCATCAAAATTAATCCTCCAGGTAAATGTCAATCAAGCCTTCAGGCAAGCGACAGAAAACTTTTTTATCTGTCTTATCCACTTTTTGTATGATCCCATCTTTGATGGGAATGAGTACTTCTCTATCCCTGTATTCCATACCGATCAAGTCTTGGGTTTCCATATCATAGATAACCGCAACCTGACCCAATTCTCCTAACACCTCATCGACTACCATAAAACCCACTAAATCGTGAAAGTAATACTGATCGTCTTTAAGCTTCGGAAGCGCTGTTGATGGCAAGTATAAAGCTGAACCAACCATTGGTTTTACCTGGTCAATATGATCAAATTCCTCAAACTTGGCTAGAAACCTATTATTGGGTTGGGACACCATGTGCTCCAATATAAATGGAACCAAACGGTTGCCATTTTCCACAAAAACATGTGCTAAACCTTCGTAGTCCTCAGGATAATCAACATCAAGAACCAGCATAACCTCTCCATGTAACCCATGAACTTTGGCAATATGGCCCAATTGGTAACAATTGTCTTTGTTCATGGTTATTGATCCGTTTTAAGCTTTGTCTTCAGGAGCTTTATCATCAGCAGCAGGAGCTTCTCCTTCAGCTGGAGCCTCAGCTACAGGAGCTTCAGTTGCCTCAGGTGCTTCTTCTACAGCTTCAGACTCAGGTGCTTTCGGTGCAGCAGCAGCTTCAGCAGCCTTAGCTTCAGCGTCAGCAGCAGCTTTTGCAGCATCTTCTCTTTCCTTGATTGCGTCAAGACGAGCTTGGTTTTTAGCAGTTTCTGCTTCCAATGCTGTCTTTTTAACACTATCCTTAGCAGATTGTATTTTCTCTACTTTTTCAGAAATAGTTTTCTCTTTGCCATCCAACCAAGTCTGGAATTTTTCATCCGCTTGCTCTTGAGTGATAGCACCTTTTACCACACCAATTTGAAGGTGTTTCTTCAACATGACTCCACGATAGGAAAGCATCGCTTTCACAGTATCGGTTGGTTGTGCACCATTCATCAACCATTTCAACGCTCGGTCGTTGTTGATGTTAATGGATGCGGGGTCAGTATTTGGGTTGTAAGACCCGATCTTCTCGATAAAGCGTCCATCACGTGGAGCCCTAGCATCAGCAATTACTACATCATAGATGGCCATTTTTTTACGACCTCTACGTGCTAATCTGATTTTTACTGCCATATTATATTGACTTTTAGTTAATTGATGGAACCCGTCCATCGTTATTTTTTGGACTGCAAAGATAAGCTAATAATATCTAAAAGAACAATAAGACTATATTTTATTTGCGTAATAGCAAAATTATAGTTTAAATTGCGATTCTTTTGGAGGAAAAAGATCCCCAAAACAAGTCCTAAATAGCTTAAAGAGCTGTTATTCTGAACCATACGGCAATTGGCCTCGTAGTTCAATGGATAGAATAGAAGTTTCCTAAACTTTAGATGCAAGTTCGATTCTTGCCGAGGCCACAAAAAACCCCATTTACTTTCTGTATTTGGGGTTTTTTCTTTTTCACCTTTAATGAGCAGCGCTGTTTCCATACTCCTACCAATAACTATTAACCCGGATTATGCAAAAAGATGCTGAAGCCTACCCTGTGTTTAGGGGAAAGGTTGAAACGCAAGAAAGTCAGGATGTATGGAGATTTCACCCTCGCATCACTAGGGTAAAATTGAAAAATGGACGAAGTGCTGATTTTGTCCGCTGCGGCGGATCAGCACGAATTAGAGGGTTTATCGCACATAAAGAGCAGCAGGAACACTCATGAACACTACAGCAGAAAAGTCACAATACCTATCTGTTCTGAGACTGGTAAACCCTAAAACCAAGCATAAAAAAAGACTATTTCTGCTATTTTGTTTGCCATTTCGGTTAATGGCAAGGAAATTGTTGCCTAAAATAATATAAATAGCAAATAGTTAGGAAATTAACCTAAACGAAAATCTATTATCATAAACCATAAAGTAAGGGAGAAACTTTTTAAGACAATTAGCTGGTTCATCACCAACCGCTTAAAGCCGTCCATTACCAAGATCTTCATTACATGCTTTCATATTTCCCAAAAAAATAATGGGTTTAATGTGAAAGCCAATTTTGATTATTCATAAAAAGGAAAGTGGGAACATTGCGCTATCCTACCAATATAAAGGAAAAAACTTTCCAATAGAGCTGATCCATTTTGCAAGAATCGAATTGACAATATGCGTATAAAATGTAATTATTTTTTTCTTTTACCCTTCCTGATTATGGAAGTAGCCTTAATAAATGGCGCCATTGCACAAGAAGTTCCTGAATTAGAAATAGGTGGAGCCTTACGATTTAATTACAACCTTTCCTCTTGGAAACCTTCACAGAAAAAAAGAGGAGGAGATTTCGGATATGATCTGTTCAGGATTAATGCAAAGGCAGCCTACAAAGGAATTGACTTAAATGCAGAATATAGGTTGTATTCAAATGCTTTTGGAGGCGGAATGCTTAAACAGGGATGGTTCGGGTACCATTTTAGCGAAACCAATGAAATTCAATTGGGATTAACGCAGGTACCCTTTGGAATTCAGCAATACAACTCAAACAATTGGTTTTTCAACTTGTCCTATTATGTAGGACTGGAAGACGACCATGACATGGGGATAAAATTTATTCATACGGGCGAAAATGTGGAATACCAAGTGGCATTTTTTAAAAATGCCGAGGAAACCCGTTTTGGAAATAACACCGAGATCACCCATAATAGGTACTCCTATGATGTAGCGGGAAGAAACAAAGAGTTTAATCAATTCAATGGGAAATTCATTTATAAGTACGGTAAAAACCTAAAGCATAGGGCCGGCGTCTCGGCACAGTATGGAAGTCTTTATAATTTAGACACTGAAGAAATAGGAAATCATTATGGTCTTGCCCTACATTATGAAATCACGTATAAAAATTGGAACTTTAAAGCTGAGGCAATGAATATTTCTAACAATCCTGCAAATGCTCCAGGTGTTTCACGGGACGAAATTTCAATGGCTGCCTATGGCGCCGCCTATAGTGTGGCGTCCGATTTCAATATGTACACTTTCACTGTTGCCCGAAACATTCCCGTCGAATGGGATCCGATAACTTCTTTAAGGTTTTACAATGATTTCGGGTATATGCAAAAGAAAAGGGAGGATTTTGATGATTCCATTATGAATGTGACCGGAGTTTTAATTACAGCTGGAAATATTTATACTTATCTTGATTATGCTGCCGGGCTAAATCATTCCTGGCTGGGAGGAAATTATATTGATGATTTTAGTCGCGGGACACCCGGCGCAGATTGGGAGGCGAGATTCAACGTAAATATTGGCTATTACTTTTAGAATTAGATAAATATAATTAGGAAATAAAAACTACTATATGGCTAAGAAGATACTAAGAAGCGATGAAAAAAAATCAATCATGGGGTTGGATGTTAATGGACCGGTATTCTTTACCTCTTCCATTTTCATTATTATAAGCATATCACTTACGCTCATTTTCAGAGAGCAGGCAGAGTTCTATTTCAATGAGATCCAAAACTTTATTTCCAATACTGTAGGCTGGTTCTTTATATTATGTGTAAATGTATTTTTAATTTTCGTAATCTATATCGCCTTTAGCAAATACGGCAATATCAGGATAGGCGGAAAAGATGCGAGGCCTGAATTCAAAACGATTTCCTGGTTTGCCATGCTCTTCAGTGCGGGAATGGGTATAGGCTTATTGTTTTGGAGTATAGCAGAGCCTATTAACCATTTTATGTCTCCACCTCTTACCGAAGGGGGTACCGCTATGGCCGCACAGGAGGCCATGAATTTCACATTTCTGCATTGGGGTTTTCATGCTTGGGGTGTATATGCGCTAGTGGGATTATCCCTTGCTTATTTCACCTATTCTCACGGACTTCCATTGACTATTCGATCGGTTTTTTACCCAATTATGGGGAACAAAATTTATGGAAAATGGGGAGATCTTATTGACATCTTTGCGGTCCTTGCCACCCTCTTTGGGCTTGCAACTTCCCTGGGCCTAGGGGTACAACAAATTGCGGCAGGCCTTGCTCATGTTTTTGGAATTAGCAGCGGGATTGTAACACAGGTCTCTCTTATTGTAGGGATCACACTTGTAGCAACAATTTCAGTGGTCTTGGGTGTGGATAAAGGCGTAAAGTTTTTAAGCGAATGGAACATGAGAATAGCGGTGTTATTGCTAGTCCTGGTAGTCCTATTAGGACCTACAATTTTTATCTTTAAGTCATTTGTACAAAATACGGGTAACTACTTTTACAGCTTCCTGCAAATCTCTACCTGGACAGAAAGCTATACAGGCAATGACTGGCAAAATGCATGGACGGTATTTTATTGGGGTTGGTGGATCGCCTGGTCTCCATTTGTAGGAATGTTTATAGCACGAATTAGCAAAGGGCGCAGCATTAAAGAATTCATTTTGGGCGTACTATTTGTACCTTCCTTGATTACCTTCTTCTGGATCACAGCTTTTGGAAGTACATCCATCCATCAAGCGCTTTTGGGAGACAATACCATCTTAAATGCAGTTGATGAAAACGTCGCTACGGCTCTTTTTGTATTTCTGGAAGATTACCCCTTTGCGATAGTGCTGAACATTATAGGTGTTATCCTAATTGCTGGATTTTTCATTACCTCTTCAGATTCAGGCTCTTTAGTAGTAGACAGCCTTACCTCAGGAGGTAAAATCGATGCTCCTGTAGGACAAAGAATTTTCTGGGCCGTTACTGAAGGTGCTGTAGCAGCAGTTCTTCTCATTGGAGGTGGATTACAAGCCTTACAAACAGCGTCTATCGCTACAGGACTGCCATTTGCTTTTATTCTCTTGTTTATGTGCTACTCCCTTTATACCGCACTAAAAAGCGAATACCAACAAGCTGAAGAGCGGAAAACCCAAAAAGAATGGGAAAGCTATGAGGAAAGGGTAGCAGATATTATTAAGAAACGCAGTTCAGAAAAAACAAATCCTAATCAATAAAGAATCGGTTATGAAAAAAGAATATAAGAATTTACTCGTGGCCCTGGATCTTTCAGATTTAGATGAGATACTAATCAAATACGCCTCTTTTCTTGCTGAAAAGCTAAAGGCTGAGAAAGTATATTTTGTGCACAATATTAAAAAATATGCCATTTCAGAACTTTTTGAGGAACAGCTTAAAGAGGTAAATCTTGATGAATTAATAGGAGATGAACTCAATGAAAAAGTTCAGGAAAATTTTAAAGCAGACATAGCTTGGGAAGTACTTATTTCTGAAGATCCCTACAGTGAGTCTTTGATCAAATATGTAGTTGATAAATATGTCATTCAACTGGCCATTGTAGGGAATAAGAAGCATGAAAAAGGAACTGGATTGGTAAGCGGTAAATTATTAAAACTGCTAAGATGCGATGTATTAGCTGTACCAAGAATTGCAAGACCTCAAATCGAAACCATTTGGGCTGGAACAGATTTTTCTGCTGATTCACAGAAAGTTTTTCAAGTAACAGATGCACTGCGACAAAACGGAAAAACTTCGCTCAAATTAGTTCATATTTACAGTGTACCTGTACAATTCTCCCCGTATGTTTCACCTGAATTTATGGCTCCAAAAGTAGAAAAACACATAAAAGATAAAATCGAAAAGTTTATAAAGAAAATCAATTACCCTGAAGCCATTGAACCACTTATTTTTCACGGAAGGGAATCTGGTGTAGCACAAAAAATCATAGACAATATCAAAAAATCAAAGGCAGACATGCTGGTAGTAGCTGATAAAGGAGGAAACACCTTCTCCCCTTTTGCAATTGGAACGGTAACAGAAGAACTATTTAATGCAAATTACGGCGTACCCTTATGGGTGACCAAATAGTTCATAAGGGGATTTTGGGGAAATTGTGGATTTCCTTTTCTTCCCCTTCTTTCAAATATACTATTCTACTTGGCTTGGAAAGCCTAGCTAATTCTCGTGCTTTATCGTAAGCTTCATTTTCATTGACGAATGTTTGAACAAGATCATCAACATGATTTAAAACTTGCCAGTGATTTTCTCGTACATCCCACCTAACTGTGAAGGTTTTCTCATTAATCACAGTGGATCTATCCCGTAAAAGATCGTAAATTACCTTTCCATCACTGTAATTACCATCGGGATAAGCCATAGGAAGAAGGGCAAAGAAGATGTAATAAAATGAGAAATAGGTAAATTGATAGGTGAACATGTTTTCCGCTATGAATTCTTGCTCTATTAGATAAAATATGGCAATTATCCCCAGCATATTAAAAATACTACCTCCCCCAAAAATCAGGATACTGCTCCATTTTTTGTTTTTCTTTAAATTCTCGAAGGTACACAACCCATACCAGAAATAGTATTTGCGTATTTCTACCATCCCCCAATTGAAAATGGGTCTTCCTGAACCCACACTCAACCTAATGTTTTTACCTCCCATTAACCATGCAAAAAATACATGCCCTCCTTCATGTAAAATGGAAATGATAGGCAACACCAGAAAAAAAGCCAGAAAGAATTTCGGTATATCGCTAAATTCAAACATATCCTAGATTTTCATCCTTAGCGAGTTCCACAAATCATGCCGAAAACAAAATGAAAAGCCTTAATAATAATTTCGCTACAACCCTAAAGACCAAAGGGATGACAATATGATAGCCGAGGGAGTGGGCCCCTGGTATCAAAGAAAAATCACATCCTTGGATTTAAATTTAAATTCAACTACAAAACCTAAACTCCGGAGGAGTGATACTTTTGTAGCCGTGGGCTTACAGCCCGCGGTTACCGAAAAACAAATATTCGGATTTTGGCGGCATTGTTGCTTTTTTTCGGTAACAACGTCACCAAAATCTTTCCGCAAAAAATTTAAGTCCTTTGATTCAATTTGCCTAAAAAAACCCAACTCCATAGGAGTGGTATTTTTGTAGCCGAGGGAGCCATCCCTCGGTGAATAAGAAAAAAGCACATCCTGATTTTGGCGGTATTGTTGCATTTTTTTTCTGCAACAATGCTGACAAAATCACCTAGAGGACTGTAAAACAAAAAAAGCTATGAAAT